>JAABUH010000766.1_pt1 | contig 42136 bp, 25 predicted proteins | sample 5559121 | NCBI WGS metagenome assembly JAABUH01 (sample SAMN10711871, study PRJNA513364) | rock metagenome | isolation source: Antarctica rocks | place: Antarctica: Victoria Land, Battleship Promontory nord | collected 2015-12-28
AATCTTGAATCGAGTTTCACAAGTTCTACATGCAACACGGGCGTCTCAAATATAGACAACCTACTTAGCCCTTTCGTCATCTTGATGTACTAGTCGATAGGTTAACAAAACATCTCTACTTCTATTTAAACGTATTAATCATATTTAGCTTTCGACAGAACTTCTCTTCATCAATCAAATCGCTACTCGAACTATTCCGCGTTAAAGCCTTAAGAATGGTTCTCTTTCTGCGTCTATAGCAGAACTCGCATAACAATGAAGAAGAAGAAGAAAAAGAAGAAAAAGAAAAAGATTGTTGTTTGCCGACTGTCTGTACATCGTGGTGTATATTCAGAAAACAACAAGAGAGATGAGGAGTCGGAATCTGTACAGGGTAGGTTCGACAAGCAAAGTTTGATACTTTCCACCTCTTCCATCTTCGCTTTCAGCTTGGCAGAAAGTCAGTGCTGTCGATTGTCGAAGAAAGAATGTCGAAAGTTGGGGAAAACCAATTAATAGTCAACTATGTTGAACTACTAGTAAGACCACGTTACTATTGTGTATGAAAAGGTCGTATTGAATAGCTCCACAATCAGGATGTCAAAGCTAATGATTTATTGACCGTTTTTCAGCCCGTTGTTTTGTTGAAGCAGCGATAGGTGTAAGTGTGTAGATTTTATGGAGGTGAAGGTTCAGCTAACTAAACTAACAGATACCCTTGAATAACTCGATTAGGATAGGCCCTGAGCATCACGTGCATCAACATGTTTTAACATATAGGTTTTGAGAATGCCCAGTAAATCACTGTTGACGCAGGAAAAGGTTGTTTCCTAGGTAATTATCATAGCTTCTTACCTTACACTATCTACAACCAGTACATTTTCATCGAAGAGCTTTCCACTTAATGTATCACTCTCATGACTCCTCCTGAAAGTCTGTAACGATATCTTTCAGTCTTCTTGGTCAACATATAGCAACACTTGGCTCCAAACCTAAAAATTTTGAAGTAACCACAATGTAGCAATTTACATGTGAATCTACAAATATCCCAGACGATTACATCGCCTCCAAACTAACGGCGACTCGCAGAGTTGACACGCCGAATATTCACCTGTTCTCCCACTTTCACAAACAAACATCCCATCTACAGTCACATCTCTAAAAAATACCACAATGGGCACTGCCGATCCCAAAAAGGACGTTGGGACTACGTCCAGTGAATTTGGAACGTAAGTCGAAGCTTGTCTCAAGCTGTATCGTACGCTCCGACTGACATTCTCATCCCCAGACAATATAACTCCCCTGTCTTCACCCTCCTCGTAGGCTCTCCAGGCCAAAAATTTGCCGTTCACGAATCCGTGCTCTCCCAGTCGCCCGTCCTCGCCCGAATGCTTGCTGAAAATCCCCAAGCGAACGCTGAGCGCGAGCTCAACCTGCCCGAAGATGCGGTGGAAGAGTTCGGGAAGGTGCTCATGTACCTATACTCGAAGGAATTCCCGATTAAGAATGCCAAAGACCTCGAAAGCACCAGCAGCGAACTGGCAAATATGTATCTTGTAGCGCACAAGTACGAGTTGGACGGCTTAAAGAAGCTTACACTAAAGAAACTCGAGGACACCATTGGTCCCGTTGATCACCCAGAGCGCTTCCTCACCATTGCTCAAACCATCTCCTCAGCCATCACTCCCTCCGACCCGATCCTACACGACTTCATCCGAGGCGAAATCTGCCACCTCCTGGGCCTCAATAACGCCTACAACAGTAAGATCGAACTCACCAAAGCCGTGCAAGCGAAGCTCCAGCTCCTGATTTCGCAAGGCGGGCCACTCGCTGTAGATATCTTTGAAGCGCAATGCTCTGTGGGTTCGTCGAGAACAAAGCAAGCAAAAGAGGCTTCGGCGAAGGATAAGCGGGATATTGAGGAATGCCAGAAGAGCGTGGAGAAGTATAAGGAGAGCGTGGTGAAGTGGAAGGAGAATACGGAGAATTGGAAGGGGATTGCGGAGGAATGGGAGGAGCACCATGCAAGTTATTGCGGGGAATATGAATGCGATTTTTGGAGGGGGCGTTGTTGAGGGGAGGGGGTTTTGGAGGCATGAAGTGTGCATGTGGTAGATCTGGCAGTAAAATTATTAACTGGCACCGCAAGAGCAATTGATTAGTACCGCCATCTTCTACCCTCAACTTTCCTCCCATAAAGGTCTCATGCAGCTGCTCCAACCACCCACACCACCCACCACAACCCGGAAAACCTCACCCTCACACACTCTCTTCAAACTCAACCAAACATCTGATCTTCACAGAGCCATACTTCCCAACCTCTCAACATCCATTTCATCCCACAACAGCCCTCTTCGACTCCCCTACTCATCCCATCATCAACCCTAAACCAGAAAAATCCTCGTCATCTAAACCGTTACCTTCATAATTTTCTCCCACATCAAAGTTTTCCACGTTTTCTCATCCAATTTAAAAACCATCATACATATCCCAGTCCGTGACGCAAACTCCACCATGTCTTTCATTCAAACCCTTGATGATTTTAAACACCTCGAGCTTTTCTGAATCAGTAATCAAACCACCCTCATCGAATCACAATCACTACTCGCTCAAACATAAAAACCCCCTTGTCATTCAAATCACACACCCACCACCCACCCCACCAAACCTATTAAACCCACACCCAACCCCCCACATAATCATTACCCCTCACGCTCCCCTCACTCAAACCACCACCACCTCTTCTCCCAATCGCCCAATCTACCTTCTCACTCCACCACATCCCAACACCCAAACGCTCAAAGCCAGTCCAACAAACCTGACACAGCCCCTTCGCCCACTATCTTTCTTCAAAAGAGTGCAACTAGTTCTAACCCATCGCTTTATCAAACCCAAAAGGCCCCAAAAAATCAAAAATCAATTCCTTCCTCCCTTCCTTCCTCCCTCCCTCCCTTCCTTCCCCCCCCCACCACCACCCCCCCAAAAAATTCCAAACCCTTACATCTCCAATCTCGCAATCGCCCCCTTTCCCCAAGTCCCACACCACACCTCATTCATTCACACCATCCCTAAACACCCAATCCCCAACTTTTCTCAAACGCGATTTTTTGAAAAAAAAAAAAAAGGCAAACTCTTCGGATATAATGGATAAAACTCGAGACAACAACGACAGAAACGGAGAAAAGCGGGTTTTTATCAGATCAGAGAAGAGAAGAGCAGAAACACTGGTAAGAGGAAAAAAAAAGAAAAAGGGGAATGGTAGTCGTCAGGGATGCTTTGCTGCCTACCTACCTGCCTACCTGCCTGCCTACCTACAACATACCTGCCTCTCTCCCTTCCTTCAAGGCCAAAACCGAAGCAAAATGCGTTGCGGCAGGTGGGGTTATGTATGTTGTGATGTTTTGCATAGAAGCTTTGTTGGCTTGGGAGAGTAGAGCTATGGATTTTTTATAGTATGGTATCTGGAATTTGATTTGGGGGGGGTAGGATGTGAAACCTTGCGTTCGCCGATCTGACAAGGTTCAAAGGGGGTGTAATTGTAGGGAATTAGGGTGGATATATAGGAGAGGAGGGATGTGCCGATGTTGATGTAATTAGTTTAAAAGACTTTCCTGTAACTATCAAATGTTTTGTCTATTGTAAGGTTGCTTGATACTCGCCGAAACCAAGCACCCCCAGTTCATTCAAGCTATGGCTTCCTGCAATATGCTAACCGCTAAGAGCGAAACCTCCCAATCACGCTTTCCAAACCCCCCAAACCGAAAAGAAACATGCCCCAATGCTCAAACTCCACATAACGCCAATTTGACCTCTGTTTCCGAAAAAGCCATCCCCAACCCCTACTGCACAGGCCCCAATTTGCTCTTCTTTTCCCGCGCCTCAAGCGCCGCATCCCTCCAGGCCTCCACCTCTTCCAAGGCACGCATCGGCTCCTTCTTTCTCGTCAAGAGATATCCTTGGATTTCGGCTGGCGTGAACATGCTGTCGGGCAAGCGTGCCGCGAACTCGGCTGCGATGTCTCTGAGCTCGGAGAGAGGAAGTTTGGAGGTGGGATTAGGATGGGGACTCTCTGGGGGTGTGGGGAGGTGGTCGACTTTCATAGGGATACGAGGAGCAAGGCTTTCGTGTTTGACGGCTCCTTTTGCGAGATTAGCGTTGGAGCGCTCACGCAGTCCATTTGCGGTAATCTGCAATGCATCCGTCTTGATAGCTTCGGGGAATGGCTTGGCGGGAGAGTCTGGGGAGTACATGCGAGTGAAGAGCTCGCAGATCTGGGCGCGGGTGGCTTTGGTGAAGCTTACTTTCATATCGATCCTACCCGGTCGAATCAAGGCTTCGTCGAGCTTTTCCGGGAAGTTGGTCGTCATCACTAGTACTCTACCTTCGTGGGAGGCGACCCCATCAATGGCATTGAGAAGTCCTGAAAGGGAAATGCCTTGGTTGTTGTCTTTGCCTTTACCTTTGTTTGACTCCTGGGCGGTTTGGATAGCTTTTGTAATTTCGGCGCCGATTTTCGCGGCGGCGTCGTTCGTATCGCTTTTCGTGTCTTTTTCAAGATCCTGCCGCTTGGACAGGCCGGCGCTGTCGATGTCTTCGAGGAGCACTACACAGCGCCGCGGTAGACTGGTGAACATGAGACCAAGATCCTCTTCAGTGAGAGTGGGCTCGACAAGCGAAATACAATAAATATCCAGACCAAATACACCAGCAATAGCCCATGCGAGACTGCTCTTCCCTGTTCCAGGAGGACCAAAAAATAGGTAGCCTCTTCTATATGGAATTCCTCGGTTGGCGTACCACCTAGGTGTAGAGGGATGTAGATATTCGTTAATATCCGCCAAGACTGCATCTTTCTGACTGCGCTCCAAAACCACCGTTTCCATTGGCCGAGATGGCCTGGTCGCAACCCTGTGCCAAACACTGCGTCCCCGTCCCCGTTGGTCTTTGGGTGCAGGCCTTCGCACCACTGTACAAGCTTTTTCCTTGTCTAGATAATGGTCACGGGTTTCCTTTATCAGATCTTTGATCGGCTGAGTCGATCGTCCGATGCATGTCAAGCTAATGCTTTCATCTTCCGTGAAGACATTCCCTCCCCAGCCAGCAGTCATCATCGTCTTGTTTGTACGTTTGAATTTGAAGAGCCGTCCGCAGTGGAAGAACCAATGAGTACCAAAGTATGGCTGGAATTTCGGGGGTACCTTGGCGTCCCAGTTGCTGAAGTTGATGTAGCTTTCGGAATCCATCTCTTCGTCCACCTCAACACCATCTTGCAGATCCCAAGCGCTTTCGTGACCAGTCTTCGCCATCAAGCTGCGGGATTTCTTCGAGATGTCCTGAGCGGCAAGCCACTCCATGACGTGATCGTAGATGTCATCATCAGAATTAATACTAACGAAACTCATAAAGTATTCTTCAAACCAATTTGACGCATGGTTCCATCCGTATTTGCCAGCTGTGAAAAGACCAAATGTTAAAAGACATATCGAGACCACCAAGGTCACGTCGAATCCCAAGACTTCCCACAGGAACTTTGAAATGATGGAATAGCCCGGAATAAAAGCTTCCAAAATGTTTGCTGGTAGTTGCGTGATGCTGGTCGTTTGGTTTACATCAGAAGTATTGACGCCTTGCAGGTTTCGAAGAGCGTTGAAAGCCATAGCTTGACCTGGGACTTAGGATGCGTAGAAACGTTTCCTGTAAGCAGATGACGACCTGCGGGTTGTTGAGCAACTCGTACAAGTATCAGACGTTTGCCATCTTCGCCTCTTTCGCCACCATGGATTGCTGATTGGTGAAGAGATTGGTGAAGATGAGAGATGTAGGCACAGAGTAAAACTGGTGCTTTTAGTGAAAGTGGGGTATTGCTATTGGTGTGAATCTGGCCCTTCTCTCTTCTTCATTCTTTCACCATATCACTTCACGGTGGAAACAAACAGCAAAGTAACACTTCGCTTACAACGAGAAGAAGCTGTAGATGTGTCTTCCAAACTCTAGCTGTACAGAAGGGTGAGTCATTCACTAGACCACGTGTTGGCTGGTGTTGTTGCGGGCAATGCTGCGTCTAATACGGGGAAAGAACCATGGCGAGCTGAAAGAGCCCAACTGGGCAGTCACAGGTTCATTGTGCTTGGGCTGAAGGCAAGAGCGAGCCCTACCTATACCCTAACGATCGTAACATCTACATCGCCGCCACTCTCTCCAAAACCCCGCAAGGCACTCGGTGGCCTGCATATAGTAGCGTTTGTTCCATTCGTCTTGCCGAATCCAGGTTGAAAGCTTTGCCTTCAACACAAACTGCTAACACAAACTGCTACGGCTTGACGGCGATTCTTCAGCCCATTTGGAGACAAGCCCTGGAGTCATTGGACTCCTTTGGAACCATTTTAAGAGTAAATTGTGACACATTCAGGTGAGAATTTTCATACGTTGGAGATTCGATGATTTTTCGCCATGACTGCCCTGGTCCAGCTGCAAAATTACTTACTCTGCCAAGGCTGCCCTGTGTTACACAAGAACTAAGATGCCTTACCATTGGCCGGGAGTTTCCAGGTTCGCGCCACTACGCTAGGTAGAAGTAGTTTTAAGTGGCGGTGCAACGCTGTGCCGCCTGCTGCATGCAACCCCGTACGGGAATAACAAGTGTCATTGCATGAAGGAATCAGCGGCTCAAGCATTTATCATCTATCATATCCATCATCCGTCACAAAAAGGCGGTATGCCACCATACAGTTAGAGGACGTATCGCGCTGCGGAGTGGCAATATTATGAAGCGGATACCTACGGCTGCGTCAGCCGGTATGTTCACCCACCTCAGCTTCCACAAGAACTACGCTCTCACATGTAGTAATATTGTTGAGCATTCACCATCTTCAGCGCTTCCTTGTCATCATGGCACAGTCGGACGCGCAACCTCTGATAATCTTGTGTCGACGCTGACGATACCCCCAATGTCTCCGAAGTAACACATTCCTGCCCCCTCTCTTGTCACTCTACCTCTCGAGTGTATTATTACCATGCGTTTAATAATATCGACGTTGTCAGCTAGGGGAAAGGGGGTTTGGATTGGCCCTCATTGTATCCGAGGTTTGATCAGGGGCTCTGCTTGACAAGAGACCACGGCGGACTCGTGTCCTTTTCGTGTCCTTTTCTAGCAGTAAGGAGGGTGGCATGCAGATGGCTCTCGGCGCATTTGGACCGAATGGCGGCTTCTTTCTGACTCATAGTCTAATTCGTACGAGGATCGCTCTTGTCATCACAGGCATCAAAGGTGTCGCGTATTCCCATCCCCTTCCGAGGTCTATAGATCGATCTATCGTTAGCTTCGTCGTATTCCTCCCAATCATCGTGATCTTTGAGTTTTCGAAGCGTGAATTGTTCTAGGATGGCGACTAGTCATTCAAAGCCGCCACAAGTGCTTGGACGCTACTTGTCCTGACTGAAGAGATTGAGCGGAGTTCAGGTTTGTTTTTGATGCCGTGCTCTGGAAAGGTATGCATGTCATTGTTCGAATATTCGAACAGTCGAATTTGAGAAGCATTTTCCGGACGGGGTGGAATCGATAAGTAGGTCACGGCACGAAAAGGTATATATATCATTGATTTGACATATTTCATTTATTTCGCGGCGGTTGTATCGGATTCACATAGCGTCTAGCATATATGACCTTACCCTCCTTAGGATCCATGACGACTGCGAAGTGAGTTTCTTCATTAGCAGTCGGATACGATTCAACCCAATCAACCACTTTTTCTGTAGTAAGGAACACTGGCTGGCAATCCGGACCATTTCGCGAAGCGCTCTTCGCCGCCTCTGAGTGCTTTTCCCATCTTCTAACAGCCACCTCTTTCCGCAATATGCTGTCCTCAACTACCCCTTCCATACCAGTAACTTGAAGTGTTCTTCCTGAAGCGTCTTGGGCGGCAATTTCTGACTTGGGTCTCGATTCGTCGGATAGGTCATGGTTGGTGGTCACAATGAACTCTTTCGAAGATCTGACAACTGCTGTGTGGTTATCCTTCTCCATAGTAACAGTCCTGTCACCGTCGCTAAAAATCAGGTAGGTTGCAGTGGTCTTCATGGAGGGCAAATTGCGTTCTATCGAGTCCAAGGTCCCACCAATAGATCTCACATTGCTTGGAGATTCTAATGTAGGTATGAGAACCTGCCGGAGTATTGACGAGATCGCTGGACGAATACCCAGTAGCACAAGAAGATGATGCGAATAGAATCGTACACTGGCAAGCCAATTGCTGGAATCATGAGTGGGTCGGAAATTGAGCGACACACTCAAATTTTTCTTCACACCTGTTAGGAATCCCACGAATCCTAGGTACGTGATAGTAGTTGCAATTACTCCTCCTCCGGCCTTTTCGACGAAGTCATACTCCACAACTACCTTCCTCAGAGGGTCCATACCCCAGTCTAGTGTACGGAAGTGTAACATTTTCGTCTTGCCTTGCCCGTCCTGCACTCTGACACCTCCACTTGTACAACCCATGAGCACATCTAGGATGACGTTAAAAGCCACCAGGAGGTACATATCCACTCCAGTACTCTGGTGAAGGCCACGTAGTTCTTCAGTCTGCTCCCTATTGTGGACACGCCGGAGTAAGACACGAGCCAGCCTCCTGACATTACTAACGGAGATATTTGGGGATAGTTGGCCTACTATCTCGTCGAAAAGCCCGGGCAAAGATTCGATCTCCTCTGTGAAGTCTTTGGCCACATGCTGGTAGCGTTTTGCCGGGGGAAGAGAAAGATCGATCGTGTATTTGGGAGGCCGAAGTTTGTCATAGCTGCTGTGAGCTTGCTCTTTTTCTGCCACAGTGCTCGTGCCATTTGAGGAGAGTCTCTCGCGGCTTCGTAAACCTGCTGATTCCATGGTTTGCTTGGCGTAGACGGTTGTAGCTGGCTTCAGATGGATATTCTTAGTAGTGGTATTTGTGGAATGAAGAACATTAAATCACAAGTGCCTTGAAACACGTAGTAATATGCACGACAATGGCTGTGCCGAAACTTCCGGGCGGTGGACGCGCTTACATACTGTACATATTTCAAGCGCTGAGACACTAGAGTAATGGCGACTATCTCTCAATTTACAACGCTTCATCATTATGTCGTTCACGGCAGCTACAGCCAAGCCTCCTAAGAATAGTTCACGGTACTGAAGAAACCGATTGCAATCCTGCAGGCGTCCGTAACAAACTCCCGGAAGCCTTCCCACCTTACAGTGGCCACCTGTAAGATTAATCGCAATGACAGCAGTAGGGCGATTTCCGCAGAACCCTGTACGAGTAAGATTCTTGCCGATGTGAAAAAAGAAACATAGATTCGGATTACCTTAATTGCTGTCGTTTAACATATGTGGTTAGCTCGGTCAAAATAGCAGCAGACCAACGCATCCTTTTCGAGGTAAAATCGTGGTAGCTCCCAGCTTCTCGGCGCTGTAAACAAAGCTTTGTCTCACTTCTGTATGCTTTTTCTGGCACTGTGGTGTTCTGTACTTATTCCGGAAAAGAACCACCTCCCCTGTTACCAACGAAGATGCTGAACGATGCCATACCCGGAAATTGACACTGTTGACTGACTCTTGACTTTAGCTCTGAGTGGTGTGGTGTCATGTGCTTGAGGCTCGTCTGATTATCGAATTCAAAGCCCAAGGTCCAGTGGCCACGTCTATAATCTGAAGCAGAGTAATAGTAATATATTGAATCTGGACGGTGGTTGAGCATTAACACTAGAGTTCGAACGAATCAATTCATGATGCTTCAGAGTACTGAAGGTCTAGTTGCATGGGGCTGTGTAGTAACACAGGATCGAGTCACCAGTGTCTGATGATTCATTTGCTATATTCCGTGAATGGACACCCGCAGCGGGATCCTGTAAGCCTTGAGATGTTCTCTCGACAGTTCTAATCATCTCACCCAAGTACTCCGCAACAAATCAAGTGCTTTCAAAAGTCGAGACAAGATCGAATTAATTGCAAGATGTGCTGTTGGCCATACGCAGACGTTGAGCTTGAAGACGCACCGCCGCCTAAGAAGAAGGAAGAAAAGAAGGAATACCAGCTAGTGTCCGACCAGTTGCAGCTTCACCCGTTGGCAAGTTTAACAATCGGTTTTTTACACTTCCCCATATTCACCTCGTGATTCTTCCACCCCATAACATCTTCGATCCTTTTTCATCCTTTCACAACACTCCTCCGACAAACATCATTCTTTTCATCAGCACACGATACCAAACCAAGAATGAGCTTCCACTACACCTACGTGCCTGCCGCACCAGCGCCCCACCCATGGGATCCTAAGCCCAAGAAAGTAGAGGTTGCCAAAGCACCTGCCCAATATGTCTATGGCTACTATGTAATGGTCTTAATTCATATCCCCTTAACATCATCCCCTTCTCACACACTAGCTAAATTCACCTCACAGACCCCTCCAGCAATGATCTATCAGCCGCCGACTGCCGCTTGTTACTACGCCCCTCAACCTGCCCCTGAGCCCGTCAAGACCAATTACTGGTACGGTGCCAGCAAAGCAGAAGTAGACAAGCGCAACATTGAAGCTGCATACGCTACCGGCGCTACCAAGCCTGTTCAATTAGTTCCGCACGGCACAAGCGCGGATCAGCAATTCTACGTGAAGGAGCTCGATGGCAGTTGGACTTTGCGTACGACAACAGATGTCATGGGTAGCTGTCTGCCGGGACATTGGGAGTATGCTCAAGGCGGATATCCTTTCTTCGTACGCAAGAAGAAGGATTGAGGTAAGCTGGAATCGCATTGCCAAAGCGTGCTATGCTAAATTTAATGCAGCTTTGAGCTTCTGGCTTTTTAACACTTTTTCCATTTGTTAGAAGCACTAATTATCAAGCATGATTCAAGTTCGCACAGAAGGGTTACATATCTCGGAGTTGGCAATTGGTACTGGGAGGCAAAATACAAGAGCCTGTGCTGCTCAGCACCCAAATTGGAGGGACAGCTACTCTCGTGTACCACAGCAACCATAGGCTAGATAGATCACAACAACCATTTCTATCTTGCTTATCTCCCAGTGGGCAAATGCATGTGTTGTGCTTCCAGCTGTTTATTGTGCATAACGGCGCCGTATGGAGAGCCTCGAACACTCTCCTTTTCAATCCCCACCACCCACGCCAACCTCAAAACTGCGCAATATCATGCTCTAGCTCTCCGTAAAATCTCCCCTTGCCGACGTCATTCTACCCTCACCACACTCCCACCCAAACTCTCCAACTCCTCTACTTCCCTCCATCCCCTCTACTTCCCACCCACCTCCCACCCAATCAACCCAAACCCGGGCCCATCCCCCCACAACAAAGATGCCCACCCCAACCTACACTACCACGCCTCTAACCCTCCCCCTCCTCCCCCGTGGCTCCCACCTCATAACCCCACACATCACCAAGACGCTCTCTTCGCAAATCTCAGGCATAAAATCCGGGCTGCTGCACTTGTTCCTGCAGCATACGAGCTGCGCGCTGAGCTTGAATGAGAATTACGATGACGATGTCAGGCGGGATATGAGTGATGCGTTAGATGGTGAGTTGGGGGTTTGGGTGTGAAGGGGGGCGGGGGAAAAGGGATTGTGAGAGTGGGAATTAGGGCGCATGGGCTGACTGTGTATGCGCCGAGCAGGCCTAGTACCGGAAGACACCAACTCCAAAGGTCTCTACCGCCACGACGCCGAAGGAAGCGATGACATGCCCGTACGTCTCTCCCCTTCCTCTCCCCCTTCCTGCCCGCCATCCCTCCCTCCTCTTCCTTTCCTTTTCCTTTCCTTTAGCGCACCACAGGCCCACATCAAATCCGCCCTGATAGGCGCGAGCGTGAGTGTGCCGATTATGGACGGAAAACTAGCTCTTGGCACATGGCAGGGAATATGGTTTCTAGAGTTTCGGAATGGGAAACAGAGGAGAAAGTGCGTTGCTACTGTGCAAGGGGTTGGGTTTTAGGGGGTGCAGGCGGTGAGGTCCGAACATGGAATAGCCCTGTTTGCGGATGGCAACCATGGAGTTTTGCTGGGTACTATCATACACATCAGAAACGAATAACAAATAACACCGCCCAACGCCCGTACACAGCGCAGCCTCCGCAGCTCTAAGTGTCTATCGAACTCTCCAACCACCCATACTCCTATATCTCATCCGCTCATACTGATATGACGCCTCCGACGTCAAGCACTCGCAGACCTCCAAACCTCCTGACCTTGGGGAGAAGCCGTGGCGAGCTCGCGAACGGCGGTAAAGAACGCGAGCTTGTACAATACTTGATGCGAAGAATGCAAAGAACGAATGGGTTCGAGCTGTTTTTAACTAGCTATGAGGAAGTTTATTTTGATCATACTCAGGCATGCGTCCGCTCATGTTTGCGGCCAAGCTTCTGAGTGTACTATACGGTAATTACACAACTTCGCAAGCATTATCAAACTTGATCCAATCAAAAATCCGAAAAATCGATATGCGTAGGAAAACTTTGACAAGGAGTGTGCTCTACCACGATCAGCCGAACATTATGCCCTGAGAGTTTCTTACCCAAAGATTTTTGGGTTATGTTACTCATTTCTTCTCTGCATATACTTGAGACAGCGGTATATTGTGCGCTCAATTCTCTCACTCAAAATGATTTAGAAAGGGCTAGTTGCCTTTTCGCTTAACTCCTCGCCGTAATACTTTTTATTTCGAAAGGTTCATTTTTCTCTCCTGCGTCTATATTCTCATCATTGTTCGATACAAGTTCGCTACCAAACCCGTAAACTCCACAGCTTTACTCGACTACTTCTCGCGCTTTGTGGGAAGACATACTCGCTATTAGAGCTTTCATCACACTCAAGTCTCGTCATACTTTACTCGAACGAGTTGTGTGATTCACATAAGATGCTATTTTGGGAAAAAGACCAAAACGTCAAGCAGCTGCATCAGGCCGCCACACACTCCGGTTCAAAGAACCCGTCGACCCCTTCTTTTCTACTGAACCTTCGAATCTCCATCGGAATGGCCCGTCTTCCCCGAAGCCATACTGAGCGTAACCATAGGCTTTGTTGATAGCTTCCATCCAATACTGCCGCCTCGACATGCACTAGCTCGGACTTTTGATACTTGGGACGAGGAAGGAAGCGAAGGAAGATTTGTAGGAAGAGGACAGATTCCACGGTGCAATCTGCGAAATACGACGGGGGCGAGATGGCTTCTTGGAGCTGAATGGGAGAATAAGGGGTTTTGATATGTTTTCATAGGCAGTTTCGGCCGTCTTAATCAGGGTTGCGATTTCCTGGCTTTCGGTGGCTTAAGCCGATAGAACCAAACAGGAGGAAACGGCTCTGGTAGACGAAGATGGTGGGACCCGTGGAGTTCCAAATATTGCGGTGTGTTGACAGTTCATGAACCTTGGCAGCATACTGCTCGCTCGCATCACTACCCGTGACAATGCTGATGATTGTACTATACTCCGTCCGTGACGTCGAGAAAATATCTGGGAATAGTAACAGGGGTCTACTATGTCGTTCTTCATGGCGTTTGTTAGAATATCATCGTTTCTTTCGAGTCAGGGCTTGCTAGGTTTTATGAAGACTTCTGCGATGCTCCGTTGCTGAGAAGAACGGAGGGTTTTCGCTGTTCATGACTCTTTTAGCAGCTGGACACTTTGTTGTTTATTAAGAAATCTACCCCGCGAGCGGCTGATAATATCACAGCGACACTTTCGTAAAAGTGTTCCTTTACATCGTCCTCTTTGTCTGCTCTTCTGTCCTTTATGGCAAGCTCGAGAGTATATCTCCGAAGCGTAGGGGCGCTGTTGCGAGATGTTGAGAGGAAATGGGTACGAGTAAAGTCGGTCACATTGGAGGGAAAAACCCCCCTTTTCCCGAACTCGTAAAGCATCAAACTTCTCACGACAAATTACCCAAATGCCACAAACCCCTCCACCACACTACCCCATCTCCCCTTTACGACCTCAATACTAACCTAGAGAAAGCACCCCAGAATTAAGCTCTCTGTCTCCACTAACAACCTCGAAGGATCCCACACGTCCCAGCAGAGCCTGAGCCATCGCATCGAATGTTTTCATAAATACCACGGGCAACAACAGAGCCCATGATTCGAAGGTGTGGTGGATCGCGAGTGCGGTCAACAATATTAAGGATAACAAAGGGACGAGCGCAAGAGCTGCGCATGTTGTCAACCCCCCCCCCTAGGCTACCCAAATTATCCCTCCCATCAACGGCCTAAAAGTTTTCTAATCCAACACAACCGCAACACAATGGAAGCACTACCCCGAACTCCGGGCAAAGTAAAAAGATACAATGAGATTAGGCAGCGCTGTATGATTTTGTACGAGGAGCGGGAGGGGGGTTTTCCTTCGGGGGGCAGGAGTGGGGATAAAGATTTGGGATGTCGGAAAGGGGGGGGTTTACTAAGGTAGGAATAGAGAGGGGGTGAGGAGGGGTCGTCGAGTAATGTGCGGCCATGGTGCGACTACACTACAGTACCTCTTTATCTCGTTGCCAAACTGCCCTTTCCATATCCCCCCCCCTCTTAAAGCCTACCCCCGCTCTCTCTCCCCCTTCCTCCACCGAAAATCCATCAACGTACAAAGTATCATACCTTACTCCCCATGCGCAATAACACCCACAAAAAACATCAACACAACCACCACCACCAACCACCACCAAAGGGTCCCGTAATAGCCGCCCACCCCTTAGTTACCCCGTGCTAAGCGCTCAACCTCCAAACCCGCAATGTTTGAAACAACACCAGGACACCAGCGCAGCGCGTGGGTAAAAGTAAAAAGTGTTTCAAAACGGGATCAGGATGGTGGAGGGCCTAGAGTATAGATCTTTTGTTTTCGGGAGTCTTTGGTGAGCCTAGTCTATTTGTGTGGTATGTAAGGTACCTAGTCAGTATGGGTATACATGTAGCTCAAGAGGGTGAGTTTTTGTTTTATTCGATGGGTGGATGGGGTTTTGGGGAGTGGTTACTTATATGTTCTTGAGAGGGATTGGGTTTTTGTTGTTTTTAGGTGTAGGTGAAGGGGGTTTTTTGGGGCTTGGGAGTGAAGGTTTTTAGCTTGGTTAGTCCACGGAGAGACGGTCGCACGAGGTATGGTGGTAGGTGTATTGGTAGAGACTGTGATTGATGGATGTGTAGAGAGTGTTTTTATGTAAAGAATGTCGTCTTGAATTCAAAATCCAATTCTAAACACCCAAGAGAATGTAATACATGCACGCCTGTATCCAATATCCAAAACTTTATCCCAAACCATTCTATTCAAACCGTTCCCTCAATCTCTATTCCCTTAGTTGTTGTAGCTGAACCCCCAAGGAGCAGCGCTGCCACCCCGCCGAACACGGTCGCGACCAGCGAATTTGGCAGATCGCTTTTTACTGCCAGCCATGACCATTTGTCCACCGACACACTTGGTTCCGCCGGCAACAGGCTGGAAGACGACGTGGGATGTGCTGTCGCACATGCCGATCTGGGTTCCGTCGGGGCTGCAGACTTCAGTGCCTGGGGCACTGCAGGAAGAGGATCCAGCTGCGCCGGCAGCGGGAGCTGGGGCAGCTGCGGGGGCAGAGCCAGTGGAGCCCGAGGAACCTGAGGAGCTGGATGATGAAGTGTTGCCGGGGGCGACAGCTGGGGCTGGGGCGGCGCTTGGGGCGGCGGAGGCGACAGGTGGTGATACAGCTGGGACGCTGCTAGGGGCTGGGGGAGAGCTAGGAGCGGAGCTTGCACCCGCAGCGAAAACGCCGCCGGACGAGGAGGGTTGAGGCGCTGAGGCGCTGGACGAGCTGCCGGACGAGCTGCCGGATGAGCCGGATGAGCTTGAGCCGCCAGAGGCAGCGCCGCATTTGGGACCAGTTGGTGGCAGGGCCTTAGCGGACTGCATTTGGACTGACGGTCCTGGGTTCGGAAACTGAACGTCTCCACCTTCGCTGGTTGTGCAGTCAGATGCTGGAACGTTGGCAACGAACATGTCGGGGAACGAGGTGTCTCGCTTCGTCGTCTCGATCTCCTCTCTCTTCTTAGACCCGCCGGTGACGGTGACGGGAGCGCAATTCATGTACATTTCGCGGTTGCCGACCTTGTTGAACCACGTCCATGCCAGGCTGTAGTCTCCCGGAGCAATGCCTTGGGGAATAGAGTACTCGAATTTTGCAGCACCGCTGCCACTGGGGTCCTCACCAAGATTTCCGGCTGCACTGGCTGGGCAGCCGCCGATGATGGAGTGAATGACCATCCATTTGGAGTCTTTGGTGGGCTGCTTGTCCTTGGTGAGAGAGATCTGGCAGGAGCCACCACCGTGGACAGCACTGCCGATAAATGAGAGTGTTTGGTTCACGCCGATGGGCATGATGTTGCTGGCTCCTTCTGCATCGAAGGCTCCCGTTCGTAGCTTGCATGGGAAATCTGCCCCCGTCGCAATAAGGGGGGAGTTGCTGAGCGAGGATTTGCCGTAAGGCGTTGGTGTTGCCAGCTTCATGTGAGCGTTAGCAGTGATGGAGAAAGCCATGGCGGCTGCCATGAGCGTGGTGTTTGTGAAATGCATGTTGTTCGATGTAGGTCTTGCCGGAAGATCTATGTGTGAAAAGATGGTTGGTAGATTGCTTTGATGTTGGTTGATGGTTCTGGGAAAGGGAGCCGATGTTTCGAAAGAAATCTGGTTGTTGATGATTTAGTTTGTGAGTCTGAGGAAGTTGTCTGGAGAAGGAAGAAGAGAGAGAAGATGAGGAATTATATAGATATGGAAAGCACTGGAATGCTTCGGACCTGAACAATAACGAGTGATAAATCAAAGGAAATGTACATCAGTGCAACGCACAATAGGATAAATTTCTTTGTGCATCGACTAGACAATTGGGTTAGGTGGACGTAAAATGACGATACAATAGACAATAGGGACAATGGCGAATGTTCACCCTACAATTCGGGATCGTAGGACACATAAGAAAATGAACAAACAATTAGTGAGATAACAATCAGGGCTAAACTGAACAATGGGAACCTACCTACGGACAGTAAAACTGACAATAGCAATGTCCGCTTATCGTAATATGTGCATAAAGAATCTTTGTACAATGAATGGAATGTCTGCGCCGGGCAAGACAATGATAAGGGACTGAGAGAAAGTAAGGTCTAGCCTGACGCGAAGATGAACGAAGCTGGTTGGAGTTGAGTAGATGGAGGATAGAAAGTGGCAGCATCGAGCATTATATAGTATCATTTATCGATGACGATGCCAGCAGAGTGTGACTCCTTCCGAGGGACGATCATTCACACTCCGGACAACACAATCGTTCATCAAGACCAAGGTCCATAATCACGGCCATTGGAGTAGCGACCGCTGAAGAGTCAGGCTTTCTGACAGCGCCTGGAGCATCACCATTGATCTCAACGAAACAACGTGCACGTGAGACGTACTGAGACGTTAGAATGCCAGGGTGAAGATTGCGGGCCAGTGAGACCGCAGTCACGTAGATGCATATGAAGCAAGGCCTGAGTAAGGGGCTCGTTGTGGAATATGAGGCTCTTGGGAAGCGCGTGGGAAACAACGATTGATATCTGCAAGTCGATATGACGGTGATTGGCCAGCTGAAGTTGACGACGGTAAGTAAAAGCGAAACGTGGTAGGCCGTGCATGGGAAAGGGCTTTGAGAAGCACGCTTCCTGGCATACATGTACCACAGTCAATTTGAACAAAGAGTGGTATGGGAATTGTTAGTGGTTGAAAGAAAGAAAGGGCAGGATGTCGAGTGAATACGAGGCATGGTAGCCAATGGCGTGGAGTGACAGGGCCTTGTCTGACGAGGTCGGCCAGTCGGTGTCTATGCGGGGTTTGCTGTCTACTCTAATCCGAAAGAGGGAAAGCTTGGCAACAACCCCACCACGCCCACTTCTTAATGGCACCACAACCACTAAGGTACAGTACTACTAAAATCGACACAACAGAGTGTTTCATCGCCGAAACACTCCTAGTGCGTCGCACAATATATACACCGTCTCTCGAAGGACTCAAAACCAATATGCGCTGACCAAACAACGCACAGGGCAAGCTTGCCACTGACTCAAAGTAAGAATACTATCCATCAGCCCATACCACGCTCCGCTACCTTTCCGTTTCCAAATGTTCGTGGATCAGCGATGCACGTTAACGTCACGTACTTTATCGCCAATCTAGAGGCTTACGCGCGTCTCTACAACGTTCGTACGTCCCTGCTCCCCCCCTGACCCATTGGTCGAGGGTACTACGAACGGCCTCCTCTCGATACCTAGATGCGGTTTTCTGTCTAAACCCACGAATCTTCCATAGCCAAACTTCCAATCCTCGCGCCACCCGTTGTCCGAGCTCTTCTTAGCTATCAGTCCGCTCCCTTTGAACAAGTGCACTACGCAAGCAATCGTATTCGGCATCTAATCCAGCATCCGTCTTGGCCAATTTGTGTAATATGCAATGGCAACAATCAAATTGAGAGATATATCAAAGTCGTGGCAATGATGCGCATCGGCCGCGACATGAAGACACGGGAGCAAGGAACGAGCATCGTTCCCGGAACTTCGGTACCGTCAGGGGCGGGGGAGAACCAGTCCGGATGGAGTCCAAGTATGATTGCAAAAAGACGAGTGTAAATGTCTTCGACCAGTGGGGCTATAAGGTCGAGAGCCGGGAGTGGGGCCGATGGATCTACGGGGAGAGGAATTGGAGAGGGTCTTGATAAAATAGCCGAACCAAGAATCAACGAAGGTGTCGTTGTGCCAGTATGGCGTGGTGTCTGGAGGAGTCGTCAGTAGCCAGGTAGTGCCGCTGATAAGTCTTGTAATGTTGAGACTATCAGAGAAGTACAGGCCTAGATCACTTGAGTAGGGAGCTTGACGCCTGTAGGTTTGGATGCGACCGTTGGTATCGACAGTAATTTTGTATGGAGCGGTAAGGAAGGTAGGTCGGCAAGTTAGCCAAAGCGAAGAGATTGTGTTGATGCGGAGGACTTCTGGATATGGGTCAAGAATGGTGTTGTCGGTTTTGTAATTGTCGAAGGATACCTACCGTAAGGTTGGCACGAAGAAAACCAGCAACCAGCATAGTGTCGCATACTTCGCGATCTTCTTGCGATGCGTTCGAATGAACAGGTGATAGACCTTCGAGGACCTCAAGCGCAGCCTTTCAGTTGTTTTGACCGCCCATAGGTTGGGATATACCATGGCACTCAACGCTGGGTCCACTAGGAGGGGTACGATGAATCGATCGACTGCATTCATAATATTAAAGACTGGGTCTAGGTCAGCCGGTTCACATTGGACCTTGATTCCAAAGCCCTGCGTGGTAGCTCTCTGTATGCTTGTACTTCTCCGATACTAGACTGGGTATCCAGACTGAAAGGGAGGAAAAATCTACCACGCGCCACCTAAGGTGGAAGAGCTGTCCCATCACTGAAGTTGGATTTCGCAACGTAAATATGATCTGAGCCTGTAGTTCTATTGCCTGACTTGAAGATCGGTAAGTACGGCACTGAGAATGTGGAATTCCCCTGAATAGTAACGATTTCTGTCTGGAACAAGCCGCTCAACGACACAGCAAGGACGTTGGCCGATACATAATGGCACATACGGCTGCGAGGAGAAAATGCCGAGACTGTAATTAACTAGCTGTGGCGGTAAAGACGTGTATTTGAGGTCTAATGATTCCGAGGCCGTTCCATTGCCTTCCCGGAGTTCCTCAAAAGGCTCTAACACACAAAGTAGTCGATTCAGTAGGACCCAGAATGGATCGAGAAATGTAGCGAACACCACAAGGATATAGTTCAGGACGATATTGGTCACCACAGGACTCTTCGACGGCAACGGCAATCCAAGGTGCTTTTGGATTCGAAAATGTAAGGCCACCAAGCTTGTCAAAGCGAGTAAAAGTACGGCAATGAAAATGCCGGCTACAGTCCACGTCATCTCTAAAGGCCGAAACAATCCAGGTTTCTTGTTGACAGGATCATACTCTTCAGCGTAGGTTTCTAGCATGGTCTTAGGAGTCTTTCGTCGAAATGCTTGCTGTTTCAGGTCGCATTCGCTGACTGTGAGGTACATTTTCCCGTTCCGGCTAAGTGCTGAAAGCTCTCTGTCGTATCTGACTTCTTCGTCAGTCAATTGGGGCACTGCAGCTTCAACTGATTTCATTCTCGTTAATATCTTAGGTGGCGTTGCTCCCCGAGATTTTAAGTCAGTCACTGATGCTGGATCTTTCCCAAGCTGGCTTCGACGAATCCTTGAATTAGCCATAAGAGCCAGAGCAAAGACGGTGATCAGGCCAAGAAGAGCCTCGACAATTATCGCTAAAACTCGAATTACCACGACGGCATTGGTACTGCCTTGAACTATTCAAAGTCTTGGACCAGCAATACGAACATCCGTGGTGAAGAGGTTTCTGACTGCAAGCGCAAAGAGCAGCTTCTGCGCCTTTTCAAAACTCTTACCCAATGTCTCGGCGTCTAAATAATCAGCTAGCTCTAGACGACTGGCACCAACGGCAAAGCCAACCATATTGGTGATTGTGGAATTTATTCCCAACTTCTGGAGTCGTGGTCGCTGATCAATAACGGAGGTGGTCCGGGAAATCTCAGATCTTTGGGAATTGGTCATTGCACCTGTACCAATAATGTACTCAAATTTACTCACGTTGAACATCTCGCTTGCCAGCGGTACCGGCGATGCGTTAGGTACAATATTTGAGACTGCCATGTTCGGAAATGTTATTGTGGCATTGACACTTTGGACCCAGTAAGCTGGTTCACAAAACAGTGCGGTAATATTCGGAATTTGAGATTTTAAGTTTGCCGCCCAAAGGGCCAGGAAAGTGTGCGAGTTGTTTGGCGCTGCGCAGCCAAGTCCAGACAACGAACAATCTACATGTTGATCCGAGTAGTAGCCAATATGCAAACCAGCGAACGGTGAAGAATCCTCAAAATCGATATTCCCAGGCGTAATTACACATCCTCTTCCACTGTCATAACCCTGGTCGAATGCCTCATCACTCTTGGTGATTATCGCTGGTTTGCAAGATAAGATTGTGCTGTACATGTCGGTTGCTGCTGTCCAACTCTCGTTAAGTAAGGGCGGGTAGATCTTTTGTTCGATATGAAATCGAGCAATCGCCGCATCAGCGGTCGTGAATGCTGGTAAGTCTTGCCCTAGCCACAGATGTTCATAAGCTGTCATCATGAAGTCGGCATTAAAGGCAGAAAATCGGTCGTTGAGAGGTCTTAGCCCGGCGGTCGTTGTGGCCACTGACAGAACAGTACTTTTGATCTCGGATTTCGTAAATATTGCACTCGCAATTGGAGCGACAGACCAGAATATCACTAACGTTATTGCACCCGCAAAGAATACCGACCAATGTCTAGCAAAAGAGATTAGTGGGTATTGAGTGGAGCTTGCCATCTAAGTTACCGTCTTTGAAAGGCCCTGAGAGGACCCCATGCAACAAAGTCAAACGGATCGTGAAGGAACAAAGAATCTGCTGCAGTGACGCCGCCATCTTTTGACATCTGAAAGTATGGCTCAAGTCGTTTGGCATCGAGGTCGACCCAGGCCCAGAACATACTGTAAGACACCGCCACCAAAGTGGGCAAATACAAATAGCCGAAACTCGTTGTGGGGGAGAAATTGCCCGCAACGAAAGCTATTCCACCGTCCTGCTGGCTTCTTCATGATAGAAACTCAAAAAGTGCGATCAAAGCCATGGTAAAGCCAATAGTACTCAACAAAAGAGGCGCTCGAAGAGTAACAGGTTTCCATGTTGAGCTAGCATCTTCTACCAGAATCGTCAACAAGGTCCACGTTAGGGTTTTGCTGAGATACCTTTGAGAGTTCTTTTATTTCCACGAAACCTCATAGTGACATGTGCACAGGTCTCTTTCAAATCCCCAATAATTTTTTGGTTGATTTCCAACCTAACGGGTTGCTTCTCAAGATTGTGGAATAAGAAAGCTATTCGGGAGTGATCAATAATAGAATAGGGTTACATCCAACGATCGAATTGGGAGAAAGGTGGTCAAGTACGTGCACATCGCTTGAGAATCAGCTTGGGACAAGAAAATCGACATTCGGAGAAGGTACATAATGACATGTGAGATGGTAGGATATTTAAGTATAGACTGAGGGTTCGGAAGCCGGTTTTGGATAGCCGCCTGCTGTGGCAGTAGCATACTGGAAAGCTAAGACTTTCAAAGGGGGCACAGCAAGAGGCTTGCCCCGAGAGAGCAACGTAGTACTAAGCAACCAGGGATTTCAAGACAACGAGTGTCTTTTTATAATCAAGCAAACATGAACTTGAATTGGAAGCCTCTGATGGGATATATCACTTTCACGAAAGAAAATAGATATGATGCAAACGGACAACTAAGACTGGATGTTTAACATCCATGATATCGTACACGGTGAGGCTGCATAAGCGAGATGATGCTAATTTAGCGCAAGCGTCAGGGTTACGAGCCCTTGCCGTTCCACAATCCGAGCTAGGGTAAACCATCGAACTTCAACTGCTTGCAAGACTAAAAGGTTCACATTGGCACAAAATCACCTCAAGATGACAACTCGACCCACAGTCACCATTGCCTCTGCTGATGGCACCGCAAGTGGATCAACTCACCCTCTTCCGGCGGTGTTCAAAGCGCCAATCCGTCCGGATATCGTTCAGTATGGTCCAAACATCCGTCCTACAACTTGCTCGACTCAAAGAGACTGACGGCGTTATAGGACAGTCCATTCTGGGATGGCCAAGAACAAGAGACAGCCATATGCCGTGAGTGAGAAAGCTGGTCACCAGACCTCCGCCGAGTCATGGGGAACCGGTGAGTAGACCTTGTTCGACCTCTTTGACGGTTTCACTTGGTATAAGGCTTGTAGGCACGGTCGCTACGGCTTCACGTTGAATAGATTGGTTTGTGTATCGAACTGAGCTGACGCACCGCCTTCGCTAGGTCGTGCTGTGGCGCGTATCCCGCGTGTCTCTGGAGGAGGAACTCATCGCGCTGGTCAAGCTGCGTTTGGTAATATGTGTCGCTCCGGCCGAATGTTCGCACCTACCAAGGTCTGGAGGAAATGGCACCAGAAGATCAATCTTGGTCAAAAGTACGCACACAACCGAAACCATTGGTATCTTCGATCTGACCGTGTCCTAGACGCTTCGCAACCACATCTGCTTTGGCAGCCTCCTCAGTCCCCTCTCTCCTTTTAGCTCGCGGCCATCAAATCTCCACCGTGCCCGAGGTCCCCCTTGTCGTTGCTTCAAAAGCTTTCGAAGGTGCTGCTATCGCCAAAACTTCTGCAGCCCTCAGCCTTCTCAAAGCCGTGGGCGCAGGTCCGGACATCAGCAAAGTCGGCAAATCTCGCAAACTTCGTGCCGGTAAAGGAAAGCTTCGAGGCCGCCGTCATCGCCAACGTCGCGGACCGTTGATAGTTTACAACCCGGACGAGGATGGCAAAGAGCTTGTCCGTGCGTTCCGCAACATTCCAGGCGTGGAGACCTCCTCCGTCTTCGCACTTAATCTTCTACAACTTGCTCCAGGTGGTCACCTTGGTCGATTCATTGTTTGGACTTCGTCAGCTTTTGCTGCGCTAGATACAATCTACGGTTCTACGACCACCCCATCTGCGTTGAAGAAGGACTTCCTGCTTCCGTCGAATGTAGTCTCTAACGCTGATATCAGTCGTCTGATCAACTCGTCCGAAGTACAAGCTGTAGTCCGTCCAGCAAAGGGCGAGGCTCGAACAAAGAGATCTCGGGTGCAAAAGAAGAATCCTTTGAAAAACAAGCAGGTACTACTAAGGCTCAACCCATATGCAAAAGCTTTCAGCGAGAAGAATTTGGGGTCGGAGAAATTGGGAGAGGGCAAGCCGCTGAGGGCTGCAGAGTCATTCTCGAACGTGTTGAACGAGAATTAGCGTGGAGAGTGCCAACGTTTCAGTGGTGGGTTCTTCGGGCCAGCGGGTTCTATGTATGCGAGCAGGGTAGTGTATTGCACAACGACATTCACGCATTACCTACGTAACGGTGTCTCGAACCTGGATGAAATTCTTTGATTTGCTTGCTGTTCCGGTTCACATGTGCGGAAATGCTGATGGTTCATTGCCCATTCTCCAATTGCCCTCAGCCCGTCGCCTTTCCCTCTTATGCTGCCTACTATTCCAACGGAGAAGGTAGGTCTTAGATATTGTTGGGCAGTTCCACGTGCGATCTACTCTACTGCTTAGTCTCAGCAACCAACAGACACGTTGGACGCTTTGACGAAGCTGCCCATTAAGATAACATGGGTCATCATCCATCCGGGTAGTGCACCATTGGTGAAGATAGGTTTTTGACACCCGGTCATTAACATACCTAGATCTGGCCATTTTAGAAAAGCAAACGCAGAGTCTCTATATTCAGTCTGGTGGAGGTGTAATTCTGTGAATGTCACTAGAACTGCCCATCTTTTTTTGCATATCATAGACAATGTGATATCGACATGAAGACTGAGATGTAGATTCGAACTCCAAAAGGATTGAATGCTCGTGCATGTGGTTTCACCAAGCTATCAAATGTCCTTGGATGTCCCAATCGGGTATGGTCAAATAAACTTCGCGACAACGCCATCCATCAACTAGTATTCTTAGGATCTTCGGATTTTAGGTACTGATTGGCGAAAATGTATGGTTAGGACAAAATCCTCTAGGAAACCCTGGGTCCAACGAGCTTGCAATCCATAGCATGGACCAATATCTGACATGTTTGGGTGCTTCTGCCTTATCGGATTTCCGTCGCCAGTTCTTAGCTGACAAGATTGGTGCTATTGACGTCCATTCAAGATATGTACATTACGTGGCTCTCCAAGGAGAACCTCAGGGCCATGGAAGCCTTCAAGACTACAATCGGGAAGCGCTGGACCAGCTTCTGGCCTACGGCGAGGAAATCGATGACATCCAAGCGCATGGTGATCAATCGAGTATGACATTCTTCATCACGCCAAGGCTAGGTACGATATCACCCTGGAGCTCGAAAGCGACTAGTATTGCTCATGTATGTGGCTTTGGTAACGTCGTTAGACGAATCGAGAGAGGGACTATTGTTACCGCCATTTTCGACAAGCAGATACCTGAAGTATCTTTTGCCGATCTACTTCATGATCCAATGACGGAAACTTTCAGCACAAGTCTCCCGGATCTTACGGCTATGTTTGGAGAACATACGCCGGCACCTGCAAAGATAATTGAACTAAGTTCAGAAAAAATAGATTCGAGGCGTGCACTTGAAGAAGCAAACATATCTCTAGGCTTGGCTCTCGACGCTTCAGAAATAGACTACTTGGTGTCCGCCTACGCAAAAGGAGGCCCATTATCGAGATCCCCTTTCGATGTCGAGCTATTCATGTTTGCTCAAGTCAATTCCGAGCATTGTAGACACAAGCAATTCAATGCCAGCTGGACTATCGATGGGACCAAAAAGCCACATAGTTTATTCGACATGATTCGAAACACCCACGAGAAGAATCCCAAATACGTTATTAGTGCTTACAGTGATAATGCAGCGGTACTACGAGGACTTAGCGGAAGTCACTTTGCACCTAATATATCCACAGGCGAGTGGACTCAGACGAAAGAAGTCGTTCATTACCTGGCCAAAGTCGAGACTCACAATCATCCTACTGCAGTCTCGCCTTTCCCAGGTGCTGCTACAGGATCAGGTGGAGAAATCCGGGATGAAGGTGCAGTAGGCCGAGGGTCGAAGCCTAAAGCTGGAATCTGCGGTTTCAGCGTCTCTGACTTGCTTATACCAGGCTTTCGGCACCCCTGGGAGTTAGATGAAGGGAAGCCCGCACACATTGCCAGCAGTCTTGAGATCATGCTTGAAGCTCCTATAGGTAGCGCAGCTTTTAACAATGAGTTCGGAAGACCATGCACTACGGGATATTTCCGTACTCTGCTGACAAGATTGCCTATTGGTGATGGTGATACGGAAATCAGGGGTTATCACAAGCCAATTATGATAGCTGGTGGTGTCGGTACTGTAAGGCCTCAACATGCAACCAAGAACCCTGATATCGTAGAACCGGGTGCCTATCTGATCGTCCTGGGAGGACCAGCTATGCTTATTGGCCTGGGTGGAGGGGCTGCCTCAAGCGTCACATCAGCAGAAGGATCTAAAGATTTGGACTTTGCTAGTGTACAAAGAGGAAATGCTGAGGTGCAACGAAGAGCACAAGAGGTAATCAATGCTTGTGTTGCTATGGGCATGGAAAATCCCATCAAATTCATTCATGATGTGGGTGCCGGCGGTAAGACGATTTTCATTGACAAATGGAAGTTGAACATAGCTAATTACTAGGGACGAATAGGCTTGTCGAATGCTCTACCAGAATTGGTGCATGATTCCCACCTTGGTGCCACCTTCGAGCTACGAGAGATTGACAACGCGGACAGAGGCATGAGCCCCATGCAGATATGGTGTTGCGAGGCTCAAGAGAGATACGTCATGGCAGTAGCGCAAGATGGATTGAGCATTTTCAAGAAAATAGCAAACCGTGAGCGTTGCGGTTACTCGGTCGTAGGCAAGGCCGACGGTGACGAACAGGAAGAGAAAAGACTTGTGCTGATGGACCGTGAGTCAACACAATATCCGAAACCTATTGATCTTCCAATGTCAGTCTTGTTTGGGAAAACGCCGAAGTTATCAAGAGTAGTAGACTCGAGAAGGCTACGACTACCACCGTTTGACAGCAGTCTTGCCATGTACATGCCTAAAGCGCCAATGGATACTTCGTCTATACTCAATGAAGCCATTCGCAGGGTGCTTGCACTGCCTGCGGTGGGCTCGAAATCGTTTCTAGTTACCATTGGTGACAGGACAGTAGGTGGAGTGACCGCAAGGGATCAGATGGTTGGCCCTTGGCAAATCCCTCTGGCAGATGTCTCTGTCACTGCAACCTCGCTCACACTCGGTATGAGGTCTGGCGAAGCAATGGCTTTAGGTGAAAAACCAACATTGGCGCTGATCTCGCCAACGTCCTCTGCACGTATGGCCGTGGCTGAAGCATTGATGAACATTGCTGCTGCGGATATAATTGACGGACTTGAACGAATACGACTCTCGGCAAATTGGATGGCCGCGAGTAGTCATCCAGGCGAAGCCGCTGCTTTATATGAGGCTGTCGAGGCTATCGGCGTAGATCTGTGCCCAAAGCTTGGAGTCAGTATACCTGTCGGCAAAGACTCGATGTCTATGAAAATGAAATGGACGGACCTAGAGACGAAGGCACCGAAGGAAGTCATTGCCCCTCTGTCCCTGGTAATCTCAGCCTTCGCTCCAGCGGCGAATATAAGAAAAATTTGGACACCGGCGCTGCGCCGCTCCGAAGATGATGGCGGTAGCGAGTCAGTATTGCTGATGGTGGATTTGGCTGAAGGACGGAGGGCGCTTGGGGGATCTGCCCTTGCACAAGTCTTTGGCCAAGTTGGTAATGAAGCACCAGACGTGCGTAACGTGCAACGCATTAAAGACTACTTTGATGCTATGCAACAATTGCAAGAAGCAGATATTGTGCTTGCCTATCACGATAGGTCAGACGGCGGCCTCTTCACAACAGTAACAGAGATGATGTTTGCCGGAAGATGTGGTCTCGAGTTGATGATCGACAAGCTGTGTCCTAGCGCGGACACAAAGGATATTGTCGAGACCCTCTTCAATGAAGAACTTGGCGCCGTATTTCAAGTCCGCAAAGAAGACGAGCTTAATTTCCACCGATGCTTCGCCACCTGTGGACCCCCAGAGGGGCTTATTACTAAAATCGGTCGCGTCCCCCACTCGTCTAAACAAGATCTCACGATTTATCACAATGCGACTCTCGTCTACCGTTCCTCCCGTCCAGAACTCCAAGAGCGCTGGGCCTCCACCTCCCATCAAATGCAACGCCTTCGCGATAATCCCTCCTGCGCCGACGCCGAATATAGCCAAATCCTCGATTCCTCCGATCCAGGTCTCTCCTACAACCTCACCTTTAAGCCCTCTCAAAACATCCTTCCATTTTCAACCTCCTTGTCTGCCCGCTTGTCCCTCACATCTAAACCCCGCGTCGCCATTCTCCGCGAACAAGGCGTCAACGGCCACTCAGAAATGGCCTTTGCATTCCTCACTGCCGGTTTCACCCCAATAGATGTCCATATGACAGATCTTCTGTCCGGTCGGGTTTCGATTAATTCCACCTTCGTCGGTCTCGCTGCATGTGGCGGATTCTCGTACGGAGACGTCCTTGGTGCTGGACAAGGCTGGGCAAAATCCGTGCTTTTGCATCCCACAATGCGGAAGCAGTTCCAAGAATTCTTTGCCAGGAAGGATACCTTTGCCCTAGGGGTCTGTAACGGATGCCAGTTCCTGAGTCGTATCAAGGAACTCATCCCAGGCGCGCAGGGCTGGCCGATCTTCAAAAGAAACGTGAGCGAGCAGTACGAGGCTCGCTTTTGTATGGTGGAGGTCTTAGATACACCGTCATCACCTTCTGTATTTCTCCACGGTATGGCCGGCTCCAGCCTCCCAATCGCAGTCGCGCACGGCGAAGGTCGTGCTTCCTTCCCTCCGAATTCTCGAACTTCAACGCCTGAAAACCTCCTTTCGCAGAACCTCGTCCCCGTCCGCTATGTGGACAATCACTTGAAACCCACGGAGTCTTACCCCGCAAATCCGAATGGAAGCCCGCTGGGGATTGCAGGCGTGCGAACGCCTGATGGGAGGGTGTTGGCTCTGATGCCGCATCCGGAGCGGACTGTACTTGGGGGAGTAGGGAGTTATATCCCGAGGGGAAAAAGCGAGGAGTGGGGAGATTTGGGACCGTGGAGTAGGATTTTCCAGAGTGCGAGGAGGTGGGTTGGGTAGATGGAGGGTGAGAACGGGACTGTGATGTATTTTGGTAGGTAACTTCTAGAGGCTGAGAATGGGCTAGTAAAGCGGTATTTGAGAGTACCATAGCACAATTCTTCGCTTATCATAAGTTTGAAAAGAAAGGAATCAAGAATGGTTCGAGGTGAACCCCCTTTCGGTGGAATAATACGAATATTCAGCATCACGCAACCACCCCTACGACTTCTCTTCTCAGTCGCAAGAATGAGCTGAGAATGCTCGCCTGTTCATGCCATACGAACGAGTCGGCCAAGTTGTGTGAGACTGTTTTGTTGCTGGTTACCCTTGGTCAAGAAACCTGGTGCTCTGTTCTTCCATACGCCGTAGCGAAGTCAAGATGGCTTGGGCGGTCTTAACCAATAGCCATTGATTAGTCGGTGGAACACGGGTAAGGCTGCAACGGTTGGAACCTCGGCTAAAACCTTAATACTTTAGCGGCATTTGGATTTGGCTCGCGGCTCGCCCAACCTTTCCTCGAAACACTTCGCGATCACACAGTGGACCTACAGCAGCCTGGAGCAGCAACACCACCAACGCTGCCACAATCACGAATTTAATGACTTCTGAAAATATCTAAGCACGGGTAAACCACCCACCACATACATAATTGTAATTGGAGGTCCTCTACGCTTATGAGACCTTGCGAAAGCCCGCTATCAGTCGCTGGAGCTCGAATATTTGAGGTCGGATTGCATGACCACACCCATCGTACATCTGGATGAGGAGCCCAATCAGTGTTACTGGGACTGAGTTTCCAGAATCTTTCCGCCATCCCAGCTGGCACGTAGCTGGCGGTCAGCAGCAATATGGCGGAAAGAAATATAGATGCCTTTGCGGCAAAGCTGGGGGATCCAAATCTAGGTATGATATGGATCTGACTTCTGGGACTACTCTGCTTTTCCATGGTGTTAGATCGTCAAGAATATTGCTAAATGTGATGAGCAGATCTCAAGGTCAAGTTCAATATTGCGACGGAGCTTCGAGACAACATCGACCTCATGTGCAATGGACCCACTTACTCGATATTCCTTAAGAAACTTGTTCCAACATTCATGAAGCTCTTAGAAGGACCGCCAGTCTTTACAAGCACGTCATGGGAACAGGTATGGTTTGACTGATCTGAGCGCGAAATCCAGTTCATGATTCTAATTGGTATTCCGTAGAGACTACGCAATTGCGTCCTCGAAATCTTCCATCGACTACCGATGAATCATGCAGAAGTACTCAAGCCATACGCTGCCGGGATCGTGGACGTTCTGATGGGCTTGGTCAAGACGGAGAATGAAGACAACGCAGTTCTCTGCATGAAGACGATCATGGACCTAGAGCGGCATCAGCCAGAAGCTACTGCGGGGAAGGTACAGCCATTCTTAGACCTCATTCAGGAGATGTTCGAGATCATGGAACAGGTTGTGAAGGATACCTTCGACAGTCCGGCACAAGGAGGGGGCCCCGGCACGACCCCTAATAATACCCAGATCTTTCAGTCGCCTCGGCCAGGCTCTCCATCAGCGTCTGTAGCTTCCGACCTTGGGATCGATCTTCAGACTGCCCGCCCGTTACTGAAGGGGATGCAATCGTTCAAGGTCTTTGCGGAATGTCCCATTATTGTTGTTTCCCTGTTCCAGGCCCATCGGAACTGCGTCCCCGCTAATGTCAAAAAGTTCGTGCCACTTATAAAGTTGGTGCTTATGCTCCAAGCTAAACCACAAGAGCGTGCACATGAGGAATCTAACAATAGAGGTGAAATATTTACTGGAGTTAGCAAGGACATTAAAAATCGGGTTGCATTTGGAGAGTTCATCACAGCGCAGGTCAAGATGATGAGTTTTCTAGCTTATTTGCTACGAGTGTACTATTCGCAACTCAACGACTTTCTACCGAAATTACCTGACATCGTTGTACGCCTTCTGAGAGATTGCCCAAGTGAGAAGTCTGCGACCAGAAAGGAATTGCTGGTAGCCATACGACACACCATCAATTTTAACTTTCGAAAGATCTTCTTGACCAAGATCGATGATCTACTGGACGACCGGACACTCATCGGAGATGGTCTTACCGTCTATGAGACAATGCGCCCTCTTGCATACAGCCTCCTTGCAGATCTCATCCATCACGTCCGAGAGTCCCTCAACCGAGACCAAATTCGGCGGACGGTGGACGTTTTCTCTAGGAACCTGCACGATAACTTTCCAGGGACCAGCTTCCAAACCATGAGCGCAAAGCTGCTACTGAACATGGCTGATAGCATCGCAAGGCTTAGTGACAAGAAGGATGCCCGACATTTCTTGATCATGATCTTAAGTGCGATAGCAGACAAATTTGCTGCCATGAATCATCAACATTCTAATGCGGTGAAACTGTCCAAGCAATATGAGCAACAGTCCATAGATGCCACACCTGAAGATCATTTAGCCGATTCGAAAACCACCCCAGACTGGGACGAGGTCGACATTTTCACAGCCACGCCCATCAAGACATCAAATCCGAGGGATCGTGGGGCAAACCCCGTGGAGGACAACAAGTTTCTATTCAAAAACCTGTTAACCGGTCTGAAAGGCATGTTCTATCAACTGAAAGAATGCAACCCCGAACCGCCAGCTATGGATCCTGGAAATGCCCCTGCAAACTGGCAAGAAGTTTCACATGGTTACAATGCTGAAGAGGTCGAGGTCATCACCAAACTTTTCCGAGAGGGTGCCTATGTTTTTCGGTATTATAGCTCGGAGCAGCCTCCCACGGAGACGCACTATTCCTCCCCAGTTGAGTTCCTCGCAAATCACTATATGGTGCAAAGTGGCAAAGAAGAAAAGGATCTCCTCGAGACTTTCGCAACAGTGTTCCACAGCATTGACCCAGCGACGTTTCATGAAGTGTTCCACTCTGAGATTCCCCGCCTTTACGAGATGATGTTTGAGCATACCGCTTTGCTCCATATACCGCAATTCTTTCTTGCGAGTGAAGCCACGTCTCCAAGTTTCGCAGGCATGCTATTGCAATTTCTGATGGATCGGATAGGAGATGTTGGTACCTCAGACATCAAGAAGTCCTCAATTCTGTTGAGGATGTTCAAGCTCTCCTTCATGGCGGTGACGCTATTCTCCCAACAGAATGAACAAGTTCTTCTACCACACGTCACCAACATTGTTACCAAGTCTATCCAGCTCTCCACGACCGCCGAAGAACCAATGAATTACTTCTATCTACTACGGTCTCTATTTCGAAGCATAGGTGGCGGACGTTTTGAGTTACTCTACAAAGAGATTTTGCCTCTACTGGAGATGCTTCTTGAGGTGCTAAACAATCTGCTGATGGCTGCTCGGAAACCTCAGGAGCGTGACCTCTACGTTGAATTATGCTTGACGGTTCCCGCACGCTTGAGTAATCTTTTGCCACATCTCAGCTATCTTATGCGTCCATTGGTCGTAGCGCTCCGCGCTGGTTCTGACCTGGTTGGTCAAGGGCTTCGAACACTAGAACTTTGTGTCGATAACCTGACGGCTGAATATTTGGATCCTATAATGGCTCCTGTAATCGATGAGCTTATGGCTGCATTGTGGGACCATCTTCGGCCCAATCCTTACAGTCATTTTCACGCCCATACCACGATGCGCATCTTGGGTAAACTTGGCGGGCGCAACCGTAAATTCATCCACGCTCCTCATGAAGTTTCATATCGGCAATTTGCAGACGACCAATGCAGTATCGACTTGAAGCTCATCGGATCTAACAAAGAACGTGCCTTTCCTGCAAACATTGGTATTGATCACGCAATAGCCAAGCTAGCGGAGGTCCCAAAGGCGCCTGGTCTGAAGAAAGTAGACCCATACTATAAACAACAGTCATTTCGATTGATTTGTGCTCAGCTTAAGATCTACATCGGATATGACGGTCTTCCAGATGATTTCACACAGTTAGTACGATTGCAGGCTACTGACTTGCTCGAGAGCAAGTATGACGTGGTATGGGAAGCCCTGCAAACGGCGGATCGGGAGAAGTCTGTCCCAAAGAGAGACTCGCAGGAAGACACTTTGAAAAAGTTGCTGAAGGCTTGCATGCTCGCAGCGACATTTCAGGATATCCCCGATCTTGTCACTGCCGCAGCTAGTCTACTTGCTGATGTTTGTCGTCACTTCACCATTCTCGAGATTGGAAGAGCCCTAGCACATGCGACCCAGAAAGAGAAAGAGTTCGATGTCAAAGCCGGAGAAGGTCCTGTCTATCTAGACAGTCGAATTCTGGCGGAAGCTATTGCAGAAAGTCTATCCTCGGACAATCAGGCTGTTCGTACAATAGCAGAAGGAGCTATCCAAACTGTGTACAGTGCATTGGCAACCATCTTCGGATCTGGAGACAGCGTTCATAAACTTCCCTTCTTCTTGCACCTGGCCGACGTTTTCTGTCACAAATGCCATGAGGAAGAGTGGTACACTAAAGCCGGCGGAGGCTTGGGTATTCATATCTTTGCAACCAGAGTCGATCTCGGCGACAATTGGATGGTCGACAGGCAGGTCAAATTTGTTCGAGCTCTTATGTATGTCATGAAAGATATGCCTCAGGATCTATCAGCAAATACACGTGTTCGAGCCCTTGACACCGTCGAGATCCTGCTCCGGAGATGCAACAAAGGGATATCAAAGGAGGACCTAGCTTCACCCAATAGCAGACTTTACAATATATGCGGCTTCCTCGTCTATGAGTTAGCGCATATGAATAGACATGTCCGTGATGCCGCTCAAAAGGCTTTCGCCACGATTGCCGAAATCATCGGCGCAGAAATCTACGAGCTCATAGCTCCGGTTAAAGATAGACTTCTTCAACCAATCTACAACAAACCGCTCAGAGCTTTACCCTTTGCGACTCAGATCGGCTATATCGAAGCAATCACGTATTGTCTGGGCCTACAGCGCAATCTGGTGGAATTCAATGATCCGCTTAACCGGCTGTTGATGGAGTCACTGGCCCTGGCTGATGCCGAGGACGAAGTGCTTGCGACGAAGCCTACCGAGTTTAGGACTGCAGAATCTATAGTTAATTTGCGAGTCTCATGTATTAAACTTTTATCACTGGCCGTAGGCTTCTCGGAATTTGCAGGGCAACAACACACTCAAAGCCGAAGTCGGATAATCTCTGTTTTCTTCAAGTCACTCTATTCGAACTCCTCAGAGGTTATTGACGCCGCCAACGCTGGTCTCAAAGGTGTTCTATTACAAACCAACAAGCTGCCCAAGGATTTGTTGCAGAACGGCTTGCGCCCAATACTCATGAATCTGCAGGATCCTAAGAAGTTAAGCGTTCAAGGCCTAGACGGACTTGCCAGGCTCTTAGCTTTGCTTACCAATTACTTCAAAGTTGAAATTGGCGAGCGACTCTTGGTCCATATGACTACCATTGCCGACGGACCAGCCCTGCAGAAATCTTCTTTCTCTTTGATCGAACAGAATCCCCAGATGAAGATCGTAGTCGCTACCTTGAACATCTTCCATCTGCTCCCGTCCACTGCAGCAAACTTCATGACGGATCTGATTAACAGAGTGCTGGAACTCGAGGAGTCACTTCGTAGGACACATTTCAGTCCGTTCCGGGAACCTCTACTCAAGTACTTAAACCGCTACCCAAAAGAAGCTTGGGCTTTCTTCTCCGTGAGGCTCTCTGAGATGAAATATGGAAGGTTCTTTGCACAAATTCTTGCTTCACCTCGTAGTGCCCCACTTCGTGATGTTGTGATTGCAGATATCGAGGGTTTGATCAGAGAGTCTATCGACCTTCAAGAACCCGAGAAAAAGGATGTAGCTTCTGTCAACGCTATACATATCGTGCATTCGCTTTGCGCTCATACGACTGACTGGTTACTCCAGAATGGAAATTTGCGACAGGCATTGTTAAGCGTAGGCAGGCAATTGTACCACAAGAAGAAACTGGACAAGCTTGCGGCTGACTTGCGTCTTGGAGCAGATCAGGCTGGGGAACAGCTGATGAGTATTTTCGTGACATCGTTGAAGCTTGATCCTCAGGATCTCGATTTCCTCTTTCAACTAATCGATGTCGTTACTGCCGATGAGATCAAGTCTCACCCCTCTTTGCTGGCTTTTATCTACAGTCACATAATCTCGAGCGAATCCCATGAATACTGGCGGAATATCGTCATGCGAAGCATCGACCTCTACAGCGTTCGTGGGTCGTCACAAAGAACAAAAACATTTGCTTTTCGAAACCTAGTCAATCCAATTTTTGCGATGGACGTTATGCGAAGCTCACAGCAACTTCTGGTCTCAGGTATTGAGCGACGCTTCATGGACAAGACTACGGTTGAAGCCGTTCATAACAAGATCTGGAAGCCCCAGCTTAATGATATCAGCGAAGACAACGGGCAACCCGGCGTCGATCATTCCCGCCTCGAGCTACTTCAGATGTCGGCGTTGCTTCTAAAGTATCACCACAATCTGGTGTCTGAAGCTCGCAAGGATGTCATTAAATTTGGCTGGAGCTACATCCGACTCGAAGATACGATCAACAAGCATGCAGCTTATGTGCTGATAGGTTATTTCATCGTACAGTTCGAGACGCCCTCGAAAATCGTCAATCAAATCTACGTTGCACTGCTCAAAGCTCATCAAAACGAAGGCCGAGCTCTAGTCATACAAGCGCTAGATTTGATGGCACCCGTTCTCCCCAAGCGTTTGACTGGACCTGGGGACATGAGGTTTCCGATGTGGGCAAAATGGCCTAAGCGAATTCTGTCCGAGGAAAGTTCTAACTTGCAGCAATTGATTAGCATTTTCCAATTTATGGTTCGACATCCTGACTTGTTCTACGAAGCCCGGGAACATTTTGTTCCTCACATCATTCCTTCGTTGTCGAAAATCGCGCAGCTTCCAAATCCATCGAATGAGCACAAAAAGCTCGTACTTAGTCTCATTAAGATGATCCTCCAATGGGAAGAGCAGCGTGTGCGCGGTCCAGAACGTTCACTTTCGCAACCGATTGAATCTCCGCAAGCTAAGAAACGTAGGCTAGAACTTGCAAGAAGTGGCTCTGCTTCGCCAGCACTAAGCCTGGCGCCTCCTCCAACTATTGAAAAACCAGAGTATCTCATCCCCGCGCCTCTACGGACCGTACTCATCAAGTATCTTGCGCAATTTATCAGTACCCTACCTGAGAGATATCCAGTACCTGCAAACAAGCTAAGAGATCTCCAGTCTACCACGCCACAGGCGGCGCTGCCACCCAATGAAATGTGTAGGAAAGCCATTGGTCTTTTTCACGACTTACTCGCGCCCCATCTCTGGGCTGATTTGGAGGTTGATTTGTTTCCAAGGTTGACTGAACAAACCTTGGTTTCTGAAAAAGCCGACAAAGCCGACGAAAAGACGGCAACGAGCATAATCAACACGCTTCAGATAGTTCGTGTCGTTTTAAACATGAAAAAGGATGACTGGGTCCTATCACAGCTCGTTCAGATTCAGAAATTACTTGAGAAGCCCATTCGTTCTGAGAACCCTGAGATCCAAGATTGTCTTCACACAAGCGACGAAGAACTCGACGGTAAGCGTCGCATAAGACCTTTGCTGAAGCGGGTTCTTGATGCGCTTCCAAAAGAAAACCGAGAGGAAGATGAAATGGATGTCGAAACGCCGTCGACCGAGTTTACCACGTTCCTATCCGCCGTCGCTCTGGAGATGATGACCGCAGGTAATCTCGTTTCAAGCATCAATATATTTTGGACTTTGGCAGCAGTGAAGCCGGCTGAGATCGAGCAACATATCCCTCATGTCATGCGTGCATTGCAGCAGAAATTGGCGAAAGATCAAGTGGCGCCACAAGCCGCGTTACCAGGGCCGATGGGCCTGCAGCAGGGAATGAGGCCAGGAGAAGGAGCCGTTGGACTTGATGCCCGAGAAATGGAGATTTCGACGCAACTAACCTTGAAGACCATTCACATAATATCATTGCGCATGGCTACACTTGGCGAACAGAGGCGACCCTTTCTCAGCGTCCTGGCCTCTTTAGTCGAGCGGTCCCCTAACCTAAAGCTGTGCGAGAAGATCCTAGATATGGTAGAAATGTGGATATTTGACTCAAGTGAGCCATGGCCTACGCTCAAGGAAAAGACTGCCGTTCTACATAAGATGCTGCTTTGGGAGAATCGTCCTGACCCGACACTTTTGCACAAATTTCTGGACCTTGTCATCCGCATCTACGAAGATCCGAACATCACGAGAACGGAGCTTACGGTCAGGCTTGAGCACGCATTCTTGGTAGGCACGCGAGCACAAGATGTGGAAATGCGCAACCGATTCATGAGTATCTTCGATCGCAGTCTGACAAAAACCGCGAATGCTCGTCTCATCTACGTCTTAACTTCGCAGAACTGGGATACACTGGCTGAATCCTTCTGGTTGAGCCAAGCAATCCAGCTTATTTTCGGGGCAGTCGATATGGGAACGACTATCCAACTACATCCAGAGGACTTCAAAATGGGCCCACCCATGGCGTTCTATGGACGATCACGCACAGACCCGCGTAAAGAAAGCCTAATGATTGAGGATAACTTCGAAGACTTCATGTCAGATCATCGACGTTTCTACACGGAACTCGGGGAAGTCAAGATTCGCGAAATACTCGAACCTCTCTGTCAGCTGCAACATACTGACTCGAACGTGGCCTACGAGATTTGGGTTGCTCTGTTTCCGCTATGCTGGTCTTTGTTACCGCGTGACGATCGTAGTGAACTGGAGAAAGGGATGGTCACATTACTCACAAAAGACTACCACCAGCGCCAAGTCGATCGAAGACCAAATGTTGTGCAAGCATTGCTTGAGGGCCAAGTCCGAGCCAGACCAAAGTGTAAGATGCCAGCTCATGTCATGAAATTCCTCAGCAGGACATATGACGCTTGGTACACCGCGGCCATTTCACTCGAGGAAGCTGCAATGACACCCCTGATCGATACGCCATCTGTCCGCGAGAGTAACCTCGACGCTTTGGTTGAAATATATGCTGGATTACAAGAGGATGATCTCTTCTATGGGACGTGGCGGCGTCGATGCAAATTTGTGGAGACAAACGCAGCTCTATCGTATGAACAGAACGGGATGTGGGACGCGGCTCAGAAGCTATATGAGGCTGCTCAGATTAAAGCACGAACTGGAGCAATACCGTTCTCACAAGGTGAGTATATGCTTTGGGAAGACCATTGGATTCTATGTGCCCAGAAACTACAACAGTGGGAAATACTGAATGATTTCGCAAAACACGAAAACTTCAACGACCTCTTACTAGAATCTGCCTGGAGAAATCTTGAGGCGTGGTCAGGACAGGAGACTCTTGAGCAGCTCAACTCCATTATCAAGGCCGTATCGGATGCGCCAACGCCACGAAGAACCTTTTTCCAAGCATTCATGTCATTATTGAAGTTCCACGACAAACAAGAAAGTCTTCAAGACTTTAGCAGAATCTGCGATGAGTCGATCCAGCTTTCTATCAGGAAGTGGCATCAACTTCCAAAGTGTATTACGAATGCCCATATTCCAATCTTACAGAACTTCCAACAGCTGGTTGAACTCCACGATGCAAACGTTATCTGTACCAGCCTCTCCCAAACGAACCAGACGAATCTTGACCAAAAGTCTCAAGAGCTGAAGCTTCTGCTAGGGACTTGGCGAGACCGATTACCTAACGTTTGGGATGACATCAACGCATGGCAAGACTTGGTCATGTGGAGACAGCATATCTTTACGCTCATCAATCGGACATATCTCGCTCTCCTTCCACCCCAACAGAACAATGCCACTGGAAATTCCTATGCTTATCGAGGTTACCATGAGACTGCTTGGATTATCAATCGATTTGCCCATGTAGCACGAAAACATGGACTGCCTGAGGTCTGCATCAATCAGCTAAGTCGTATATACACTTTACCGAACATTGAGATTCAAGAAGCGTTCTTGAAACTAAGGGAGCAAGCAAAATGCCATTACCAGAATCCGAATGAGCTCAGCAATGGCTTGGATGTCATCAACAACACAAATCTCAACTACTTCGGTCAACAGCAGAAAGCCGAGTTCTTTACCTTGAAAGGGATGTTTTTGGCTAAGCTGGGTCATAAGGACGAGGCAAACGATGCTTTTGGCACAGCACTTTACTATGATATCCGATTACCTAAGGCTTGGGCAGAGTGGGGTTTCTACAACGACAGGATGTTCAAAGAAGAGCCAGACAACATGGAACGTGCCTCTGCTGCAGTGAGCTGCTATTTGGAAGCCGCAGGTCTTTTCAAAAACGCCAAGTCAAGGAAGCTGCTAAGTCGTGTTCTATGGCTACTAAGCGTAGACACTGCCGAGAACAGGATTTCAGCAGCGTTCGAAGACTTCAAAGGAGAGACACCTGTATGGTACTGGATAACGTTCATACCGCAGCTACTGACTAGTCTTTCACATCGTGAAGCCAAATTATCGCGTGCGGTTCTCGTCAAAATTGCGAAGATCTACCCGCAAGCTTTGTACTTCCTTCTGAGAACTAATCGCGAAGACATGTTGGCCATCAAGAAGCAGCAAGATCAAAAGCAAGAAAGGCTCAATCGTCAAAAGCAGAATTCTCCCAATGTCAAACAAGGTTCTCCAGAGAACAACCAGGGTACTCCGAATACTCAGGTCAACAGTCACTCGAGACCTAGCACAGCAAGCGGTGATAATGTCCCTACTGGCACCCTTAATGGAACTCAAGGTGTGGCGAAGACGGAGCAGAACGGCGAAGGTCCTGCTGGCGCAGACCAGGAAGTGGAGCAGCCTCAACCGAAGAAGCCTTGGGAATACTCTGAGGAGATCATGTCTGTACTTAAAACGACTTTCCCCTTGCTTGCACTCTCGATGGAGACTATGGTAGACCAGATACAGAAGCACTTCAAGTGTCCACCAGATGAAGATGCCTATAGGTTGATCGTTGCTTTGCTCAACGACGGTCTCTCGTACATCGGTCGCACGCCGGTCGCTTACGCACAAGACTTCAAATTACCTCCAGCTACCGAGGCAAATATTAGAAAGTTTGCGGAAACAATACTGCCGACCCACATCCGTGGCTCTTTTGAGGAAGACTTTGTCGCAAAGAAGCCAACCATGTACGAGTACGTGCACAAGCTACGGAAGTGGAGAGACAAATTCGAAGAGAAGTTGGATCGTAGACCTCAGCATCAGAGTCTGGAGACCTATAGCCCACATCTCAGCGAGTTCAGATTTCAGAAGTTCGATGAAGTTGAGGTGCCTGGACAATATCTGCAGCATCGCGATAAGAACCAGGATTTCATTAGAATAGAGAGGTTTCTGCCAAATGTGGATCTGGTGCGAACTGTAGGCTTCTCTCATCGGCGATTAAAGATTCGAGGCCACGATGGTAGTGTTCATCCTTTCGCGATACAACATCCTGCGGCAAGGCACAGTCGAAGAGAAGAAAGGATCCTACAGTTATTCACCATTTTCAATGGTGTCTTGGCAAAGAGAAAGGAGAGTCGACGGCGTAATCTCAGTTTCCACCTGCCACTCATGGTACCTCTAGCGCCTTCACTTCGGTTGGTGCAAGATGATGCCTCTTATATCTCTCTTCAAGGAGTGTTCGAAGACCATTGCAGACGAAACGGGGCAAACAAAGACGATCCGGTGCTGTTCACTATGGATAAGATGAGGGCCTTGACCGAACAGCGCACTAATGTAAGTTACTCAGAAGCCGAGAAAAGCCATTAAGCTGACAATCTGTCAAAGAAATTCCCTGACCAAACACTGAAACTGGAAACCTTCACCGCCATTCAAGACAGATTCGTCCCCTCCACTATCGTCCTCCACTACTTTCAACAAACCTACCCCTCTTTCTCCGACTTCTTTCTCTTCCGTCGTCAATTCTCCTATCAGCTTGCCGCCCTCACCTTCATGACCTACACCATGCACATGAACTCTCGCTTCCCCCACAAACTCTCCATTGCGCGCGGTACCGGCTCGGTCTGGGGTTCGGAGCTTATCCCTGCCATGGCTTCCACTCGCCCCCTGTTCCACAATCCCGAACCAGTTCCTTTCCGTCTGACGCCCAATTTGCAAACATTGATGGGCCCATTAGCCACCGAGGGAATCTTCTCCTGCGCTATCATGGCTATTGCGCGGTGTCTCACAGAACCGGAGGGCGAGCTCGAACAACAACTCAGCATCTTCGTGCGCGACGAAATGATCTTTTGGTTCACGCAGCAGCATCGTGGCGGCCTGCAAGAGGCGCAATTGAGGCAGACGGTCCAGCAAAACAGCGATGTCGTCGTAAAGAAGGCGATGAGTCTTGCGAGACCGCCTGAGGGGAACCTGCCGGCGAATCAGACGGTTATCGATTTGGTGTCGAGGGCGGTGGACCCGGTCAATTTGAGCCAGTGTGATGCGCTTTGGATGCCTTATCTATGAGGGCTCATAAGGAGAGATGGTTTTAGCAGAATGGGAAATCGAGGCGTTTTAGGGGTGGCGATTGGCTTTATCGCAACTTTGGGCGTGCAGCGAGGTCTCTGTGGGTTTAGCAAGGCGCTTGGTGGTGGTTTCGAGGCGCTTCTTGGTTCTTTGTAGATTAGGGTAGTTGGCGAGGTATCTTCTACGGATTATGTTAATTCGATCACAACCAAACTCTGCTGAGGTATAATGTTTAGCAGAGGGGAATTGACGTTGGCAGCTATGGAAAACAACAATCGTTGCAGGAACCCCTATAGAGAGTGGGACATTTAAAAGAAGAAAGATTGCGAAATAAACCCATGGGATACACCACAACCTTCTCACCAAACCATCACAGTCTGCAACTTCTCGAACCCCTCAACCCAACAACATCCCCCCTCGTTCATTCCCGCCACCCACTCCACCCATCCTAAATCCAACCCTAATCTCCCCCACAATCGTGAAAGAAACCCGCTACTATCTACCTACAAAGAAGAACAGAAGATTAATATAGTAGCCAACAGCAATTCTTCTAATCTAAGATTCTCAACGAGAGGAGATTTCCGATTGCGTGACTGTGTGATCTTGGGATCAGGAGATGCTGGGGGTTTTGGGGTCCTGGTATACGGAGTGGGGGAGGGGTTGGGGGGGGGGGGGGGGGGATAGAGTCTTTGAGCAGATGATATGAAGATGTGCGGGTTGAGTACGGCAAAAAAAAAATTGGAATGGGAGAAAGCGGTTTTATGAGAAGGGGTGTTATTTCTACGCTTGAAATAGAGAATAGCAT
>JAABUH010000767.1_pt1 | contig 42121 bp, 42 predicted proteins | sample 5559121 | NCBI WGS metagenome assembly JAABUH01 (sample SAMN10711871, study PRJNA513364) | rock metagenome | isolation source: Antarctica rocks | place: Antarctica: Victoria Land, Battleship Promontory nord | collected 2015-12-28
TCGACAGTTGCTGAGCAGTATGCTCTGAAATTTTCATCAAATCGTCAGAGTTCTTGAAGAATCAAAATGTCATAATTCTTTATCTTTTTCTCATGTAGTAACACTATCATCATCTTTTCTCTGAACTTGTGAACGTTGTACTGTAGTATTCAAAGCTTCTTTTGCTGAGACATTAAAATTTACATTCAAAGCTGTTTGATGTTTTCTTGAGCATCTGCAATGTGCTTGCTTCTCTTGTAAAATCTTCAAAAGAGAATGATACTGAAATTGATGTGATTAATGTTGACTTTGACTTATTTATTTTTGACTTCTTAACTAGATGATTCAATATAGTGTTTTCGAATGTGATGATTACGCTGAGCGGATGACTTTCATTTGTTAAGCGTTTCTGTTTTCTCTTCAAGTCATTGTTTATCAGCGATCTCAGACTGATAAATGTTTCTGTGAATGTCTTTGATATCATCGCTTTGAGTTTTCTCTGCTCTCATATGACGTGATATAAAGATTTGTGTTTCATGATTCTTTTTATTCTTTCTTTTTCAATCTGTCGTTTATGACATTAAGAATCAAAGACTCTGTGTGTACTTTGACATGTTTCACATTTTCACATGTCTCAAGTCTGTTTATGAGAACAATGCTTCAAGCGATGATCTAACGCGCAGTAAATACATCTTTGTTTGTTTTTGCATTCATATTTCTTATGATCATAGTCTTGACACTTTAAACATTGATGTGTTCTACAACTTAAATCATAGAACTGCGTGATTTTTATGTCAATCTCATGACATATTCTCTCATCAATTAGCTTGTTCATCATCTCAACACTGACTATACATATCATCAGCGAGATGTATCTCTTCTGTTCACTATTCTTTGTGAGTCACTCAACTTTCTCAATCATCATCTTTGAATGTATGTTTTTGTTGATCTTGATGAGTGCTTTCGCTCTTTTCTTCTTTATATCTTTAGACATTTCTTTGATTCTAATTTCATGTATCACTATTTTGAAACTGACTTCATGCAGACTTATGTTCAATGAAATCTCTTTAATTCAAAAATCGTTTTTCTTTAATATTTTCTTGCTGTCTTTCATCTTGACTTAAACTATCAATAAATTTGATTATCTCTTTATAGTCTTTATGTTCTTGCGTGTTGATAACGTCTTGTCGATGTCAATCTTTCTCACTCATTTCACTATATTCTCTGTTGTTATCATCATGATTCTCTTGATCTTCTTTTTCTCTTTAACAAAGATTTTAATCTTGAATTTCTTGCAATGATTTTGCACTGACGACGCAATGTTGACGTTGAGAACAAGATGATTCTCAAACAACGTTGTTGACTTCTCATTCACTCTCTTTGCTCAGTTGTCAACGCGTCTCTTCTTCTTCGCGAACTTCTTTTCAAGTCTGCTCATTATCTTTTTCAATCTCTTCAGCTGATTCTTCATACGTCGATTGACAGTCAACGCAGCGACACGTTGACGCGTCAGCTTTTCTATCATCTCTGTCAATCTCTTCATCTTTTTTCAGAGCATTAGCTCGTTGTTTCTACGTTTGTTGAGCTCATAAGGTACTTGCAGCTTGTTTAATTTCTCATGTATATTCTTCATCTTAATTGAATTCTTTTGCAAGATAGTGATATTTGCTTCTCGCTCACTCGCTGACATCACATCAATGATGCTCATTATCTGCTTTTGACGATCAGAATGAAGCACAAGCATCATGTTAATGATGTTCTATCAATGTATTATCTTTCTATGAAGAAAACTTCAAATAAAAGCTTTCATTTATAAATTGTTTTTGATTGTTGAACAAAACTCTTTAAAGTCAAGCAGTTCATTAAGTTAAATCTGAAGAACATTTTATTGTTTAGTCTTGATTCTGCTCAATTTATGTATATAAAAGTCAAGCTTTCATTCTTTTCTTTCACTCTTTGTCTTTCATTTTATACATTATTTGATGTATTATTTTGTATTTAGATTCTATCAAAGTAATAATAATATCAATCTTTTATATTGATAGTATTTCTAGTTTAGTTCAATCTTTAACATTATGAAAGATTTACACTTTTTGCAACATTTTCATACATTGAAATCTTATCTAGTTACTCTTTTGCTCAAATAAAGTCATCTCACAATCTTTTAATTGATGATGAGCATGCTGTTGAACAATTCATTCAAAGTGTAATTGAAAATTCAGTCAAGATCTTTTGCACAATGCAAAAGCTTCAAAATCAAGTTCAATAACATGATGTTATCATTTCATTTTTATTCATCATTCTCAATTCTTCAATTTATATAAAGTTGAATTCTCAGTTTTTTATGATGATAATTCAGATTATTGCATAAATCTTAAACAATTAATTGTCAGAATCATGTTTAAATGATACAATCAATGAAGATCAGAATTGATAGTGCTTGATCTTTAGAAATAGCTATAATTGAATATTAAGAATACAGAAAAAGATTGATACAAAAACTTCTATTTATGTAATGTTCAGAGACTGCACTAGACTCGAAAGAAATGTGTTTGTGACATGAGAAGAATGTGATGTAGATGAACAAGATGTTGATGAAAGAAAAGAGTGTTGAGAAAGAAAAAAGAGTGTTGAATCATATTTAAGTCAAATCTGAGTCAAATCTGACTAGCTCGCTGATTAGCTCTAATCATTACGCAGAGAACTCGCTACTGTTCACTGCGAATTGATTAGAGCTTCAGTCTTGTTCAGTCTTGATACGCTCGTAACATTATCTCTTTCTTCGAAAATTCATGTTTGCATGAATGTAGTTCATTTGCTCGCTTTTGTTGATAGTTATTTCAATATTTAGCGCGATTTGTTTGAATATAGCTTATGAAATTCGTTCAAAACTTTCTCTGAGTCATCAAATTTCTCTTTATCAACATAGTATCATTTGTTATTTCTATCTAGATCTGTTCATTTGACTTTGTACTGTATTTGATCTCGATAGCATCTGAAGTTCAATATTGTTGCGAGCATGCATCTCTGTTACTTCTGATTAGCTTGATTAGCCTAACATAGACTAGTATAGAGCTGTGGGTAGAACTGTTGTTGACACGCTAGCGACTTAGCGTGTCTTCGTGAGTAAAACTCACGTTGTGTTGCATCTTCTTTCTACTTCAGCTTTGAACTTCTAGTTAAAATACACTCATATGATTCGCTCTATACAGACTCATAACATTAGTTCAAAGCTCATCAATCTTGCTATCGACGTGTAGACGATATAAAAACAAGCTACATCACTCAAACTCAAATCAGAATCGAAATTCGAAAATCGAGCTCAGAAGACTCATTAGAAATCAAGAAATTTCTAGAACAGAACAGAAAAACATGAATGCGTTGCTCTAGACTAGCTTTTTACTGAGCTCGTCGTCAGAACAGAAGAACAGAAGAACATGAACGCGTTGTTCTAGAACTGAAATCAGAAATTTCAGTTGAATTTCGATCAGCAATTTTCTACTCACACAATGACTAGAAGCACAGAATCAGAATCAGTGAGCATTGCTCGCTATGAACTTCAAAATGCTAGAAGAGAATCACTTCTATCACAGAATCGAACAGCATCAGAAGAAGAAGACATGAATGCATCATTAAATACAGAAGAAGAAAACACGAACGCGTTGCTCTTTGATCATGAAATGATCAAGATCAGCATCAGCACTGAACTGAATGCTTGAATAAGCACTCATGAAGCAGATAATCTCGTTGTCTTTATCAAGTACATGTGTCAACAGCATGACATCGAAATCGAGATTAACAATGACATGATTCAGATGTTGAATGATGTCAACAAGATCAACATTGAATTGAAAGCTATCAACATCAAGTTGAAAGCTACGCAGACAACGTTGAATGCTGTTTGAACGCGTTTATAGAAAGAAATGAAGAAAAAGAACGTGATTATACATCATCTAGAAGCGACATCAAGTCAACTAAGCACTTCGATTTCGAAAGATCAATTCTCGAGATTGATCAAGCTATCTGACTCACCTTTGTTTAAAGATTTGAAGCAGAATGTGAATAATTGATTGTTTTGAATGTGAAACAAGCTGAAGATGAACAAGAATTATTTTTCTATCGAAGAAATGAAGATTGCATATGTGAAAAGTCGAGTCAGTGAAACGACGATCAAACACATAGCACTCAGAATGAGAAACACGATCACGAACTCATTTCTTGAAGCAGAAGAGATACTGTCGATCATAAATAAGATGTACAACGATCTCAATTAATGTCACATGACTCAACGACAGTTCTTGAAGCTGTATCAAAACAAGATCTTCTTTCATGAATTTTGAATGAAATTTCAGAGACTTAGTGCGAAACTAGAATACAATAACGAAATTCTACTAGATGATCTTCAGCATAAGATTAGCTCAGATCTTCAGCGAGTCATGATCAATGAACGAACTATGAATTTGAATGAATTTGTTGACATTTGCATGCAAGTTGACGTTCGATTGACGAAATTGAATGCTCAATCAGCTCTCAAGACATCAACGACTTAAGTTGCTCGCTCTATCGCTGACATCTTGACGACGATCACTACTGCGATCTCAGCTTCAATCTCTGCATGAAAGAAACTCAGAATATCGAACGTTGACTCTGCTAAAGAGAAGTTGTTTAAAAAAGAACTCTGCTTCAAATGCAAGAAGTCAGAACATAAAGCATGTGACTGTCTTGAGTCAGCTCAGATGCACGAAATCGCAGCGAATTCGAAAAACGATCTGTTCTCGTCAAAGTAGTGACTGAGAACGATATACTCATATTCTGTTTCATCAACATGTCTGACGATTCATTTGATTTCAAGTCGTTCACTGTTGACGTCATCTTGAATAGTCTAGAAAAGATATTCAAATCTTTCGCTCTGATAAATACTGAAGTCACTGACATGACTTTTATTGATGAATCTTTAATGTCAGAGCTATGTGAATGCTTTGATATTCAGTCAATATCGCTGTCAAAATCAAAGTCGATTTGATCGTATGATGAAATCTCTGATCGAAAGTCGATTACACACGCTCTGTATACATCAATCATGATACAAGAACACAAGAATAAAATAATGCTTCTATTGATAACTCGTCTAGATCAGCACAAGATAATCATTGAAAATCTTTGATTGAAAAGAAATCAAATTTTGATAGATTTTGCAAACGATTGATTAATATCATCGTTGAAGATTTGAACATTGAAACCTGTCGTTCTGAAAGCAAGCAGTCAATCAGCATTTCACAGATCTAAGTTCAGCAAGATCTGCAAAATGAAACGAAAGAACTTGAACTAGATGATTACGTCGACAATCATCTTGAAGCGACTCACGAACTCGAAACTAGTGAATCAGTTCATTGAATCTGTTCGATTCATTGAATCTGTACTCATATGAAAGCAAAGCATTCAAGTTGACTCTGATCAACTTCGTCTCTTTCAGTCAATTGAGAAAAAGAAATTCGTCAATATTGTCATGATCGAAGTCGTTGTATATCGAACTTTAGTCAAGAATAAGAAGATCAAGATCTTCTTCTTGATCATTAGTGAAATCAACAAAGCGTTTAACTCGATCGAAGATTTCGCGAAACTGAATGAAATGATTTCTGTCATGTCATTAGATGAACTGAATAAGAAGCTTTCAATAGTCTATCACGACTTTCTGAACATTTTTGATAAAGAAAAGGCAACGCAGTTGCTCTTGCATCAATCATACGATCATAAGATTGAATTAGAAGAAGAGAGTCAATTCTCTAGAAGTTGATTGTACTCTATGTCGAGTCACAAGCTACAGAAGATCAAAGAGTATCTAGAAGAGAATTTGAAGAAGAAGTTTATCACACTCAGCAAAGCTTCTTTTGCTTCGTCAATACTATTTGTCGAAAAGAAAAATGATAGTCTTCGCTTTTGCATGAACTATTGAAAACTGAATGCTCTGATCAAAAGAAATCGTTATTCAACACTCTTGATAAACGAAGTACTAGCTTGAATTCAAGACAGTAAGTATCTGACTCGACTTGACATAATCGTCACGTTCAATAAACTGCGCATGAGTTCAGAAAGCGAGAATTTAACTACTTTTGTTACTTTCTTCGACGTCTACAAGTATAGAGTAATGCTCTTCGAATTAACTAATGAACCTGCGTCTTTTCAGCACTATATCAACAATGTGTTGTTCGAATGTCTGCATAAATTCTGTCAGACATACTTGAATGATATTCTCATTTACAGTAAGACATTGAAAGAACATAGAACTCATGTGAAAGAAGTGCTAGACAAGCTTCGTGAAGTTGATCTACAGATAGACATAGACAAGTGTGAATTCAAGATTCAGAAAACCTCGTTTCTTAAACTACTGATATTCATCAATGATCTACGAATGAATTCTCGAAAAGTAGATGTGATTCGAAGCTGAAAAGTGTCACGATCGTTGACTCATGTGAAGATCTTCATTGACTTCTGCAATTTCTATCGACGATTCATAAAGAACTTCTCAAAGATCGTTCAATTCATGATAAAGCTGACTCGAAAAGATCATTCATTTGAATGAACAGAGATTTGTTAGATGATCTTTGAGAAACTGAAGCAACAGATGACGACAGTCTTCATTCTGAAGCATTTTGATTTGATCAGAGAAGTTATTCTGAAAACGAACTTCTTGAACTATGTCAACGACGAAGTATTGTCTCAGTATGACGATGAAGACATTCTACATTCAGTGATCTTCTATAGCAAGAACATGATTTCTGCAGAATGCAACTACGAGATCTACGACAAAGAGCTTTTGACTATTATTTGATGCTTGAAGCACTGACATCTCAAATTGAAATGTACTGATATTTCGATCAAGATCTTCATCAATCATCTGAATTTGAAGTACTTCATGATCATCAAGAAATTGATCAGACGACAGACTAAATGAGCTGAGAAGTTATTCGAATATAACTTCAAGATCATATATCAGTCAGAAAAACAGAATCTGAAAGCTGACGCGCTGATCAGAATGTCAAACGTCAAGTCGATTGAAGCAAACAATGATCAAAAGCTATATCAGCATCAGATGCTATTGTCAGAAGGCAAATTTGAACTGCAGTCAATAAAAGCTAATCAAGAAGATGATCAGAAAGCTGATCAAGATCTGACTCAGAATCTGACTCAGATTCGAAACTCGAATCAAAAGCTAATCAAAATTCGATCGAAGAGATAGTTTCTATTCAGAATCAAATTATAGCAGAAAATCGAACGAATCAACAATGTATTGATATTCAAACAGTCATAGAACAGAACAGAAGAACTTGTCAAGATATGAGTCTAGACAATTGCAGAGTACTGAACGAAGTACTCTGAAAGAATGATAGACTGTGAATTTCTCAGTCAATGATCACTCAATTGATAAGAGAAGCATATGATCTTTCGATCAATAATTATTCTGACATGAATTGAACGTTAGACTTGTTAAGACGATCATATTGCTGATCAAAGATGAGAACAACAATCAAACGTTACATTCGAAACTGTTACGTTTATCGTAGGTCAAAAGCATCAAGAGATCAAATTAATGAACTATTGAAGTCATTGTCTATATCTGAACAACGATGACAAGACATATCATTAAATTTCATTATTGATTTATTGAAAAGTGATAAAAGCAACGCGATTCTGACAGTGATAGATTGACTGTTTAAAGAACGTCACTATATACTTTGTTGATCAGATGACGAAGAAACTTTCGCTGAACAAACAGTCAAGCTGCTGCTGATATGAGTCTTTAAAACTCATGAGCTATCAAGATCAATAGTGTTCGATAGAAATTCATAATTCATATCGATTGTTTGAAAGTCTTTATGTCTGAGACTCGACATTAAGATGAAACTATTCATTGACTATCACTCACAGATTGATGATTAAACGAAAAGAGCGAATCAGAATGTAGAATGATATCTACGAAGCTACTGCTCATACATGCAAGATGACTGATTCACCTGACTATTTATGACTGAATTTGTTGATAACAATGCTATTTCATCGTCAATTGAACAATCAGCGTTCTTTCTGAATAAAAGCTTTCACTCTCATATGAGCTTCGATTTGAATTCAACTGAATATGAGATCACTTGAGCTAGAATTCAAGCGAGCAAAGCAGAGAATATATTCAAACACATGAAATAATCATTAGTGTTGATCAAGCAGACAATAGCAAGAGTCAGAGTCACAATAAAGAAACAGATTGACAAGCATTGAAAGAAAATGATTTACAAGATAGATGACATGATGTTTCTGAATTCTAGAAACATTATGATCGCAAGATCATTAAAGAAGCTGAATGATAAGATGCTAGAATCTTTTAAGATTCTGACTGAGATCGAATATGCATATCAACTGAATCTGTCATTGATAATGAAGATTCATTCAAAGTTCATCTTGAATCTACTACGACTGAATTCAAAAGACTCTCTGAAAGAATAATGAAATGAGTCGTCTGATTCTATAGTGATAGATGATGAAGATGAATGAAAAGTGAAGAACATACTGAACTTCAGACACTACAGAAGATGACTGCAATATCGTGTCAATTGAAAAGATTATGACGTTGATCTAAATTGATACAATGTTGATGAAAATGAGTTTAAAGACTGCTTGAAGATTGTAAATGACTTTCATCAGAAGTATTTGAACAAGTCAAGTTAGAAATTGACTTAACAAGAATTGATTGATTGAACTGCAGTAATGAGAACATTGCTAAATGAAGGGAAAAAGTAATGTTGCGAGCATGCATCTCTGTTATCTCTGATTAGTTTGATTAGTCTAACATAAACTAGTATAAAGCTGTGAGTAAAGCTGTTGTTGACACGCTAGCGATCTAGCGTGCCTTCGTGAGTAAAACTCACGTCATGTTGCATCTTCTTTCTACTTCAGCTTTGAACTTCTAGTTAGAATACACTCATATGATTCGCTTTATGCAGACTCATAACAATGATTAACTTCGTCTTTTTCAATTGTTGATGATCGAAGTTCAGTAGCTTTTTCATTTGAATGACAATATCATCTGCTTTTCTAGCTTTAAGTCGTTCACAAGTTGTTTCATAGTCAATTATATTTGAATTAAAACTCATTCGAGAGTGAAATTCTTTATTGAAGTAGAAGAGAATCATTGAAGTGATCGAGAAGATATTGAAATTGTCGCTGAATTTCAACATAGATATTCATTTAATTCAATCATTCTGCATGTAATTGCAGTAAATTCTAAGTTCGTATTCAACGTTTTGATTGACTCGTTTCAATTGATCATCAATCTCAGAATGATAAACTGTGAATAGACTAGCTGTGATTCTCAGTCGCTTGCAAAGACTTTTTCACATAGTTGATATGAATTGAGAGTCTTTGTTCAAAACAATAGAACTGAGTAGATCATGCAGTCGATAGACGTTTCATAACATGATTCAAATCGTTTCTTCGACTGAGATGTCATCATCTTTTCAATGACAGAAAACATAGTGACGTTCTTTGATGAAATGACATATGATTGTGCAAATGACATTATAGCTTTCTGACAGAGATAGTTCAGTGATGAAGTTCATAATTATATCTTTTCAGCGTTTCTGTGAAATCAAAAGAGAATGATGAAGTTCATTGATGCTATCTCTAGAAGCTTTGCTTCGCTGACAAGCATGACAGTTTCAAATGTATCATTGAATAGTAGCTCAATGATCTGATCAATAGTAGAAACGCTGAACTAGATTGATGATTCGTTTATTGTCAAGATGAAAGATTGAAGATTGATTATGCACTTCTTGTAGTAATTTCGTGTGCATGTTCTCAGAGACTCACAGTAAATCTTTTCTAAATAGAACGTCATCAATGATTTTGCAGTTCTTCAGTTTAGTGATATGAAATTTGAGCTTGTTTTCGTTTATAGCTTGTCTATATTCGCTGCAGAGCTTATCTGTTTAATTGATCATTCATACTCATTGATAGAGATTTGCTTTCGATTCAATAAATAGAACATTGATTCTATTGAAGGTCAGAATAGTCTGAAAATGATCTTCAAGACGCTGAGCTGATTCAGAGACGTTCGCTAGAAACATTCTGATTAAAGCATTGACTTTAGTGTTTATTTTGCCTGATTTAAAGATGATCTGAAAGTTGAACTTCAATAGAATGTTCAGATAGTTGACTTGTCGTCGACTTAACTGTTTGTTTTTCATGAAAATCTTCAAAGTCTGATGATTGATGAACATCTAAATGAGTAGTTCAATGCATTTCAGCTCAAGTCATCAGTGTTCAAAGCATCGAATAATGACTAGTAATTTCTTGTCATAGATGTGATAATTAATTTCAGCGAGAATCATGCTTTTGCTGTAGAAGATCATCGAATGAAAAACTCTCTCATCATTGTACTGAGATAGTATTTCACCTTTTACATAGTTTGAAGCATTGATCTTCAAAATAGCTTGTTGTTTGAGATCAAAGTGACGAAGTACTGAGATTGAACTGACTTGTTTCTTTAGATTGTCAAAGACTTGAACACAGATCTCATTTTAAACAAAAGACGTGTTTTTTCTAGTCAGCTGAGTGAATGATTTGACTAGTTTCAAGAAGTTCTTAATGAAATGATGATAGAAGTTAACAAATTTCACAAAGCTCTGAATTTCTTTTAGATTAGTTGAAGTGATTCAGCTGACTATGACTGTCACTTTACTAAAGTTCATACGAAGATTTAGTTCTGATACAATGACTTCTAGAAAGACAGTCTTTTCTACATTAAATTCGCACTTTTGAATATTCATCTGCAGTTCAGCTTTGCGTAGTTGACTCAATACTAGTTTGACGTGATCTTTATGTTTCTTTCTCATTTTGCTATAGATGAGAATGTCATCTAGATAAACTTGGCAAAAGTCATTCAGAAAGTTTTATAGAATGTCATTCATATATTGCTGAAAGAAGATCGATTCATTAGTCAGTTCAAATGATAGCATCTTGTATTTATATGCTTTTAAAGCAGTAATAAATGTGATGTAATTCTTGCTATCAATATGCATTTGAAGTTTGTTGAACGCTGATATGATGTTCAATCTAGTCAGATGCTTGCAACTCACTATTTTATCAATGTCTCGTCTATCAACGATAGAAAGTATCTATTTCTTTTGAAAATGACATTTAGCTTTTGATAATTCACGCAGAATCGAAGATCTTCATTTGCTTTGAGAACGAATAAAACGGGAGAGAAATAGAGAGTCTGACTAGAAGTGATGAATTTCTTCGATAGATTCTCATTTAAGTACTTCTTTATTTTCAGAAGTTTGACAAAGAACATTCAATAAACTCAACAGTGAGAAAGCATTGAATCACTGATGAGTTCGATTTTATGATCATAGAAGCGATGAGAGAGTAGTTTATTCAATTGAGTTCAATCAAAAACATCTAAAAACTCATGATATTTCAATGACAGCTTCGCTTTAATATCTTTCAAATTCTGAGTCGTTTCATCAATTGAAGAGACGTTTAAAGCATTCAAATTGCACTGAGTATTGTACATGATTTCTTTATTGATGTTTATCATGAATAGAGCAAAGACTTTGATCTTGTTCTTCTTTGAATGATTCAACAATGTTTTGAATGAAGCTGCATTTATGCTTCAAATCGAGAATGACTCTTTTTGAATGAGTCATTTGAATATCATAGAGATTTTAGTCTGAGTGATTGAAGAAGATGAAGTTAATCACGATCAACTTGAGTGCTTTGAATTGAAGAAAATTCAAAAAATCGAAATAGAAGTATTCAATTGATTTGAAAAAACAATGATGTCATTTTGCATATTCAATAATATTTCGTTTTTGTTCATTCAGAGCTTACTCAATATGACTTCATGATGATTAATATCAGCTATCAGCATTGATACAGTCAATTTCTTATGACTTTCAATGATGAGATGAAGTAGAATTTTATGAGTGATGATCTTCTTAAATATTTTCTTATCATAATTTCTTATTAGCTTCTCTTTTGTCAGTGATATAAATTGAATTTTCAGCTTCTTGCATACTTTATTGACTAGGTTAGAATGTATAATTGTGTAGACGACTGAATCACTGTTTATTAGAAAACGAAGGCTGAAAGATTAATTCTGAGAGATGAGATGAGCATCAATTAGAAACAACTTTTCAAAGTAATTTTCTTTTGATAGAATTTCATCTAGTTTGCACAAAGATATAATCTCTATCTCTTCAATGTCTTTTGAAGAGATGATTAGTTTTTTGAATCGAAATTTGAATCGAAATCAAAGCGATCATATTCATTGTTCACTGCATTGATTCTAGTAGATTGATTGAGACACTTCTTAAAGCTATGATTGAATTTATGACATATGAAACAGCTTTCAACTAGAATATCTGCTTCTTTGACGCTAGTTAAAATCGCGTCGCGCGACTTTAGCTGATCAGACTTCAAGTGATCAACTGACTGAGTGATAACAATCGTTCTATGAAAGATAGTCTTAGAAAAATTATTGACGCATTTGATCTTGTTCTTGATCTTTCGAATGACTTGCTGATTATTATTCAGATGAATCAAATAGAAACGAATTTCTTTTAAAGAATCAGATTGAACTAGTTGATTTATTCAAATGAATCAAAGACGAGAATGTATTTTATCTTTCAGATCAGCGATCAGTTGCTTCTTGTGATAGTCTAGATAGAAAGATAGACGTTGAAACTGAGTATAGAATTCATTGAATTTCTTGAATTCTTGAATCAAGTTGTAGTATTCTCTACGAAAGTTGACTTTCTTCTTCGAATCATTAAACAACTGAGCTAGCTCTTTCAAAAGATCGTCAACGATTCTATAAAGATTGACATAGTCACGTTCACATCTAGCTTGAATGATCTCAGCTGCGTCATCAAATAATCTAAAATGTATATAGCTCAATTTGACTCGTTCATTAGAAAAGAGATCGACGTTGATCTCTAGTTTATTCTGAATTTTTCCGTATTAGTTCTTTCAAGTAGAATTCTTTTCATCAGTAAACAGCGAAGAATCAGAACTTTTTGAGATCTAGAACGCTCAGAGTAAATGAAATCAGAAGAAGTGATTTCTTTAGCTTGAAGTCTAGTCTTCAACTCTTTGATTTCGTCTTCTTGTTGTTTATTTAACTCGTAGAGTCAATCTGTTTCTTCATCAAGAGCTAAACTTCAAGCCTTTCAAATTTCGTAGAACACAAGAAATATTATTGTTTCAACGAATAATTCATCATCTTCATGAATGAATGATGCAGCACTTGATGATTTCGTTCGTGATTTCAATGAATCAGCATCAAAGATTTGAGAGAAACGATTTTGAAATTCTTCGAAACGCTCTTCAGTAAGCGAATGACTAAACATGATGAGATTTGTTTTGAAAGAGAGTTGAACGAATGACGATGCTTAATGATTTGAAGAAGAAAGACGTATGAAATGAGATTCAATCTTCAACAAAGAAGATGAGATTTGTTTGTTGATTGATTTGATTGATTTTCTAGCAAACAATAAAGATTCTTTATCATTGAATCTATCGATCGATTTGATTCTTGAGCAATTCACGAAGATTCTTTATCATGATTCTTGTAATTGAGTGAACTTTGCGTACTTAATGAGCAATAAGTAGTTTAGCAATTCAAACAGTCTTGTTGTTGATTCTATTCAACTCTTTAGTGTTGTTCTATCTTTCAATTATCATTGATCATCAGATAAATGAATTTCTTTAGACTCGTTCTGTTTAGATGAGTATGTTGAATGAGTAATGAGATCAGTATCATGTGATTAACGAATTCTTAATATAATGTCAGAATCGTGTCTAAATGATACAATCAATGAAGGTCAGAATTGATAGTGCTTGATCTTTAGAAATAGTTATAACTGAATATTAAGAATACAGAAGAAGATTGATACAAAAGCTTCTATTTATGTAATGTTTAGAGACTGCGTTAGACTTGAAAGAAATGTGTTTGTGACATGAGAAGAATGTGATGTAGATGAACAAGATGTTGATGAAAGAAAAGAGTGTTAAGAAAGAAAAAAGAGTGTTGAGTCATATTTGAGTCAAATCTGAGTTAAATCTGACTAGCTCGCTGATTAGTTCTAATCATTACGCAGAAAACTTGCTAGTGTTCACTGCAAATTGATTAAAGCTTCAGTCTTGTTCAGTCTTGATATGCTCATAACATTAATCTCTTTTCATCATTCATCTTTCTGTGAACTTTGTTGCTGTCATCATCTCTTTTAGATTCAAGAACATTGACAAATTCTCAAGTGTTAATTAGTCAATCACATGCAGTGTGAGAATGCATCTTATCAACTATGAACGATGCATGTCTGCAAAACTAGCTTGCGAGATTAAATCAAAGAGATTAACAAGTGTATAAAGATAATGACTTGACAGAAGATGAAAACTCTGCAAGCTTTCACTTTGATTTCTTAGCAATTAGTTCTATCATTAATAAAGTGCTATCTTATTATCTTCTACTACGCAGTTTCACGTAAAGAGATCTCGTTGTCTCACAGTTTTAATTGCTTCATTTGCACGAAGCTGCTCAGTAAAAGATGTCAAACGCGCAGCGACTCATTAAAAGTTGCACAATTGAAAGAAGTGATAACTTCTTTCACACTGAGAATTTATCGTCTCATCAGAACAGATCTGAGAATCACGCATTCAAACATGTAGATGAGAAGTTCAAGTCATGAGAATTTAATGAACAAACAAATCATATCTCTTGATGATCAGCAAGCAAAGTACGCAAGCAGTTAAAGAATCTGAAGATGCAGAACATACTGCTTGTCTTGTAACTTTGCATATTGAAACTCAAGCGAGAAACTTGATCAATCTCTAATCATCAACGTCAACATAGTGATAATCACTATTGAAGTAATGCACGTAAGTGTGCTAATCAATCTTGCGAGTTTAAAGAGCAAAGCATCACAAACTACAACTTCTTGATGTTCTGACTGCAAGACTGCAAAAACTTCATAGTCATGACATCATCTGATTTCATCATGAAAGAAGAGAAGCTGCAATGATCTGCATCATACTTGTCAGAGAAGTCTTGCAATCAATGACAAGATCATGTGATAAGCATGTATAATCATGATGAGATACTTGATTGAAAGTACTACATTGAATACTTGCATGCTAAACTTAGTAATTCTGAAATTCACAACTTTCAAACAGAATGTTGACTTAAGATTGCAAAGCAGTGAGTCAATCAAAACATCATGAATTTCAAGCAATATCTTATCAGACTCTATGCAGATCTGAACTATCATATATTCAATGAGACTTGCATGATGTACTTGTGAATGAAGATTAATGAAATCATCATGAATGAGTCTCTTTACATTTCATACATCTCTATCAATTATATCGATCTGCTAAAGCATTTTATAAACATTGACTTGCATTTGCAAGACATTGACGCGTTGGTGAAGTTACGTTCGCAGCAAAGTGAGAGTGCAGCATCTCAGAAGAGTATTCAATTCTCACATGAAAAGACGAAGTTTATTGCTGAAATGAAGAATTTGAAGTTCTTTGCTTCAAGCATGCAGTTTAAAGACGATGCAACACTCAAGTTCAGTAAGTTCAAGCAAGATGCTGCTTCATTCAATCTTATGTGCTGATCATGCAAGAAAATGAAACACAAGATTGATAATTTGATGTATTTTAACTATGCATTCAAACAAGAGACTCATAATCATGATAAAGAAATGAGAAAAGAGAAAGTCTGATGTTCATCATTGAATCATTAAATATAACTACAAAAAGATGATTGTTATATGCATTAATGATATCAGTATTGACAAATGCTTCTGAAAGAGTGCGCGAAGCTCACTGTCTTATTGACTCTGAAATCGAGCGAAATTTTATATTGCAATCATGAGTAAAGAGCATAAGTTATTGAAGAATCATGCAATTCTGAAACAGATTCAGACAATTAATGATTCTCAAATTCTCTGCTATGATACACATCAGATTGATATTGAGTTGATTGATCATAAGAAAGTTCGCAAAAGCTGAAACACTGAGTTTTATGCTGTGAACATGCAAGAATATGATATGATTCTTGACTATTCATGATTAGATGAGATTGACTCGAATATTCGCTGACACAAACGTCGCTGATCATATTGAGAAAACAGCACTCAACGTGCAAAGCAAATACAAGTTAATCTGTGCAAGACATCAAAATTTGTCGAGCTGACAATGCTTGCAGCTAAAAGAAGAGAAAAAACTTATGTAATTCTGCTTTATCAGCTGCTATCTACAAATGACTTATTGCAGAATGCAGATTATTAAACTGCAAGATGTCATGCGCTTTAAGCGAAAGAATCAAAGATACTCTTTACTATTTAAGATTTCAAGAAAGTATTTTCTGAGATTCTTTCTGATAGTCTGAATACGCATGATCAGATGAAACATTTCATTGATCTGATGAAAAGCAAAATATCTTGCATCGAGTTTATTTATAAAATGACACAAGATGAGTTCATTGCAATATGAAACTATCTAGACAGCGCGCTAGAGAAGAAATAAATTCATTCATCAAGTAGTTCTGCAGAAGCATCTGTGTTGTTTGTAAAGAAGTTGAATGAAAGTCTTCATTTATGCGTGAACTATTATGATCTCAATGAAATAATAGTAAAGAACAATTACTCATTGTCTTTACTGTTTAAAACGTTGAATCGCTTTGCTCATGCAAGACACTTTATCAAAATTGATATTCACAACGTTTATCATTGCATTTGAATTTGCAAGAGCGATGAATGAAAAACGACTTTGTCATGATGTCAGATCATCAACTCAATTTAGAACATAAATCATTGATATCTTAAATAATCTCAATTCATTGAACTTATTTTGCAGTTCAATGAATCAAGTCATCAATCTAGTCATCATCATCTTAATCTAGTTTCAGCAATTTTGTTTTGATCATCTCAGTTGTGTGCGCGAACTTCTGCAATCTTAAGTCAATAGAACTACTGTCTAGTCTTGATTCTGCTCGATTCATGTATATAGAAGTTGAGTTTTCATTCTTTTCTTTCGCTCTTTGTCTTTTATCTTTGTTAGAGATCAGTCTAGAGCGAGTCATATGAATGTCATTTAACTAATAGATAAATGCTAAGAAAGAAAAGTATTTACAGAAAAGAACTCGATTCTTATATGTATGTTTCTCAGCTCTGTGCTAAACTTGATTGAGTTGACGTCTTACACATATGATGCAGAGTCTCAATGACATTACTTTTAGCTTAAATGCTCACTAGACTCAATTAGAATGAAATCAAGACAAAGACTAGAATCGTAACATTACTTTTCTCTCTTGAATATTCATGTTCGCATGAATGTTGTTTCTTAGTGCGCTTTTCTTAAATATTTGATATGAAAGTCATCAATCATCTCTTGAGCGTTCATAAATTCGTCGTCGTCAGCGTTATATCAGTTGAGATCGTTGTCATAACTCTTTCATTTGACTTGATATTGAAGTCGTCTTCGATATTATCGAAAGTTCAATATATCATTGATTTCTCATTTGTCTTCATTGTTTATCACTATTGATCTCGAGAGTTCATTCTTCTGATCAGACAGAGAATCATTAATGACGAAGCGAAGAAGTTCTGAATGAAATACATCGTGTATACACATAGTCTTGAGTAGTTTCAATTTATAGAATGAGTCAATGAAATCAATGATCTGAAAAGAATTGAGCATCTTGTCATTCAATTTTTTGAAAAGTCTCGCTGTAATGATGTTTCGTTCATTCAGAAACATTCTTGATTCAATCTTGTAATTGATCTTCTTTCTATGCTTGTTAGCTTGATTCATCATTTGTTTTCGTGTTTTGATCAGAGCTTCACGAGCGAAGATTAATGTCTTGTTCATTTGTTCAGATATATTCTTGACTCAATCAATCTGCAAGCGTTCGTGAATGCTTTTATACTCGATGATGTCAGAGTCGAAGCTCATATGAGAATGAAAGCTCTTGTTCATGAAGAAGAGAGTCAAGAAGATGACTGAGAACAAGATGTTATTATCAACAAACTTGATCATGAGTAGTCACTTAGATCAGTCATTCTGCATATACAAACAAAAGAATCAAAGATATCGCTTGATGATCTGATTGACTCATTCGCTTTGATCGTCGATCTGAGAACGATAGACGATGAACAACTGAAGAAAAATGCTCAGTCGTTTGCAAAGAAACTTTCATAGTATAAAGATGAATTGCGAATCTCGATCAGATACTATGAAGCTTGATAAATCATGAGTTTAATATACTCATTGAATCAGCATTTCAGCTGTCTTTTCGACAGTGATATCTTCATCATCAGTGATGCAAGAAATATAATGTTTTTTCTTTGACAATCTGCAGATGATCGTCAGAATAGCGTTGTACTCGCTTGAATCAGATAGATTGATAATGAAGTTCATTGCTATGTTTTGTCATTGCTGTTTAAATATTGATAGAGATTGAAGCAAGTCATTTGATTTATCTTTAAATGTCTTTGAACGTTAACAGATATAGCAGTTTCGAATATATCAATCTATTGTTTTTCGCATGAATAATCAATAGTAGTTTCGCTTTATGACTTTCACAGTTCTAAGAATATCAGAATGATCAACTGATGATTGATCGTGCATCTCACGAATCAGATTCATTTGTAGAAGCTCATTGAACAAGACTCATAACTGACTATCATGATACAAGATTTCATTCTGAGTTCAACAATTCTTCAATTTGATATCTTCATATTGTGTCTCATTTCTTGCTATTGCTTCGCGAAGTAGCGTACAATTCTCGTTGATCTCATTAGTCTCAATAATCTGTTTATAGATTGATTCACTGATGTTCTTCTTTAGATCAGCAATTTTCATTCAATTCGAAGTCAGAATAGTGATTTATTGATAGCAAATGCGCTCATCTTCTGAATCTCTGAACACAACGTCAGCTTGATGAGTTAATGCATCAATCTTGATGTTCTGTTTGTCAGATTGATACATTATTCTGAAGTTGAAGTCAGTGAGCTTCTGAATTTAACGCATCTGACGTTTGCTCAGCTCTTTATCTTTCATCAATGAAATGAGCGCTTGATGATTGATGAACATCTTGATAGAAATGTCAGTTAGCTTCAGTTCAAGTCGTCAGTGTTCAAATGCTCAAATGATGATCAGAAGTTTTTTATCATATATCTTGTAGTTGCATTCAGCAGAAGACATGTTCTTGCTATAGAAGACAATCAAATGTAGTACTTCTTCATCATTATATTGAGAGAGAATTTCATCGTTGACGTAGTTGAATGAGTTAATTTCAAGAATAGTCTCACGAGTTTGATCAAAGTGACGTAGTATAAAAGTCTCAATCATACATCTCTTCATATGATTGAAGACGATCTGACAAACTTCATTTCATTCAAATATAATTTTCTTTTGAGTAAGTTGAATCATGAAATGAACAATCTTCGAGAAGTTCTTGATAAAGCATCAATAGAAATTGCAGAAGTCAATGAAGAACTGTATCTGAGTGAGATTATTGAGTGTAAATCAATCAACAACTGCTTGCATCTTTCGCGAGTTCATCTTTAATTCTTCGATTAATATCAAGAGTTTTAGAAAGATAGTTTTCTGAATATGAAACTTGCACTTGTTGATATCTATCTGTAAATCAGCTTCTTGTAGTCTATGCAAGATCAATCATACATGTCGCTTGTGTTTCTTCAAGATCTTGCTGTAAATGATAATGTCATTTAGATAGATCTGACAAAACTGATGTAGATATTTAAACAACATGTCGTTCATATAGTGTTGATAGAACGTCGATTCATTTGTTAATTCAAAAAGCATTATATGATATTTGTATGAGTCAAAGAAGATAATAAAGATAGTCAAATCTTTGCTATCTGAGTGCATACGTAGTTTATTGAACGCGACAATGATGTTTAATCGAGTCAGATACTTGCTTTCTTGTATATGAGTGAAAGTCTCATCTATCAATGACAGAGAATAATGATCTCGTTTGATCAAAGCATTAAGCTTTCTGTAATCAACGCAGAAACGCAGACTTTCGTCTTTCTTTTCGATGAACAAGATGAGCGAGACGTATGATGCGAAGCTAAAGAAAATGAATTCTTTGTTTAGATGATTAATCAGATATTTCTTTATCTTCTGAAGCTTGTGATCAAACATCTGATATAGTCTGCTTCGAGAAGACGTTTCTTCATCGATCAACTCAATTTTGTGATCATAGAAACGATGCAATGATAGCTGATTGATTATTGCTCGATCGAAGATGTTTAGATAGTCATAATATTCAGAGAAAAGCTTGATCTTAACTTGCTTAAGAGCTTCAGCATAAGAAAGCTCATGCAAATTCACTTCTTCAGACTTGTTTTCAGCTGTAGTTATGAGTCAATCGATTTTCAAGATGATAACAGCAAAGATCTTGACATCTGAACATTTGACTAACATTCTATATGTCGCTGTCTCTATCATTGCTATGTTCATTGAACTGAAAGAGAATGATTTCAGACTGAACGTTGATTTAGAATTGACGTTAGTCAAAGTCGCGCAACGCTGTTTTAACTGTTCAATGAACTTCTTGTTTTGACTGAATTGAGATGTAACGAAAGTGAAAGATCTCTTCAGTATATGAGTAGAAGTCAAGCTTTTTCGTTTCGTGATTGATTTATTGCTTGAGAATAAAGCAATCGATTTCTGACTAGTAAAGTTGAAATTTGAAAATCGAAGAGAATCGATTTGCATATCAATTACTAGGTTGATTTTGTTCATTCATGTTTTTTCAAGAATCATTTGATGTTGATCTAATTGAATGATCAACATAGAAGCTGTGTCAATCATATGATCTTGAACAGTTAGATTCAAATAGATAGCATGAGTAATGAGTTTCTTAGCATAATGATCGTTGAATTCTCGAATTGACTTCGCTTTGATCAAAGTCAGAAGCTCAATTTGCAACTGATCACAAACAATCTGCACGATCACTTCATCAATGAATGAATAGTCAGCAGCTTCAATGTCAATCAATGACTTCAATGAGTAACTAATTTCATTGCTAGAAAGTACACATTCAGTAGTCAAAGATTCAGAAGCAAAAGAGTCATCTGACATGCTTGTTGTTGAAGAAATTAACACATCTTTCATCGCGTCTTTGATGAAAGTCTCTAGTTTTTTGCCTCGCTATTCTCGAAAGACATTTTCTCATTCTATTTATTCTTCGAAATGATGATTTCATGTAGACGAGAGATGAAAACTTGAGAAGTTGAAATGTTGATCTTGTTTTGAAAGCAATTCTTGAACAAGTGATTCGAGATCTTGCAGATGTAGCAGATGATAGATGATTTCGCTCGATCAGACTCAGAGATAGAAAAGATGATAGACTTAACATAATTGATTATCAAAGTCATCACTGACAATGAAGTAGCGCGTTTGTCAAATACGACAATGACTTTGACGATGATAGTGCGACGTTCGCTGCGTAGCTGATAGTTGACTCGCTGTTTATTATTCACATCTTGAAGAAATTTCTTTAGATGAAGAAGTGAAGTAAAATTCTCTGAACAGACTGATAAAGCGTTCTGCAAGCGATTGTTGATTTTATTCTGAAGATCATTCATCAGAGTGCAATCATCATAATCAAGATAGCTGAATAGCTTTATAAAGTTGAAGTAGAAGACGTTGAAAGACTTGTCTGCTTGCTTCAGAGCGTTGTATTTATTGATATATTAGAGTCAGAGCGAATATGTGCATGTAGATATATTGACTATCTAGTAGATAGATCATATGATAGAGCACACAGATGAAGAAAGAAGTGAAAGAACGAATAAATATCTCTAGCGTCAAGTCGCTTCGATCGAAGCGAAAATAACTAATCGTCGAGATATATGTATGAGCATACGTATGTTCATACATATGTGCATACGTATCTCGTTTTCAACACTCTCTCTTAGAAATTGAAGCTTCATGTGAAGCTATTCAGATCTTCTATGTATATCGTGCTCTTTTACTCGTCGATGTCATGCTTGACGAAGTGATCTCATTTCTTGAAGCTAGTCTCATAACTGACCTGAATCTTAGAAATTTGCCTGAGTTCAGAGATTTGATTAGATCATCGATCATCATTTGATCGATGAGTATATATTTCAATCTGATTGCTCTCTCTTCTACCTTATTTCGAACATAGTGATACGACGTATCAATGTGCTTAGCTCGAGAGTGATTGACGAAATTGCTACTCATTTTTATAGTCGCTTGATTGTCAGCTAAAATGATAGTTGAATTCGTACCTGAATCATCATACCTCATCTCTTTCAATGCTTGAATCAGAAAGATCAATTCTTTGACTGCATTACATTCGTTGATGTATTCAACTTCAGCAGATGACGTGCTAACACATTGCTGATGTTTGAAGCTTCAGCTAATTGATTCATTTCATAGAAAAAACATATAGTCGAAGATGAATCTTCGAGAATTCAAGCAATTCGCATGAGCTGAATCGATATATTCAAAGAATTCAGCTCTCTCAACTCTCTTCACTTTGAAAGATTCATATCGAAGTCTCAGCTCAGCAGTATCAACTAGATATCAAATGATTTGTTTAACAGCTAGATCATGATCGAAGTTCATCGAATATCTGCTGCATTTGCTCACTGCATAGACTATGTCTGATCGTGTTTGACAGACTATTCACATCAGTGTTTTGATGATTGATTGATAACTTTCTATTTCTTCAGAGATAGCTTGATATTCAACTCACTTCTTTGACTTTCAATAGACGTTCTTCTTGAGTTGACATCTGTGATGCATCGATGTTTTAGTTGAGCTGCAATTGCTCATGCTGAGAAGCTTGATGACTCGCTTGATATGAATGCTTTGATTGATTCAAAGAGTTCGTTCAGCTCTATTACGAGTTATGTGCATTTCTAGATATCACTTGATTGAGTCAAGATCTTTCGTTTGAAAGCGTTCTGCAAATTGCAGCTTCAGAGCTTGAATATTGAATATATTTGGTTCTAGAATAAGCAGATTGTTCACATAGATGATGATAATGATGTCATTATCATGAATGAACATTGAATGATCAATTTCTACCCTTTGATAGTCGATGAAGATGAGATAAACTTTCAGAGTTGCATATCATTTTCGAGATGCCTGTTTTAATTCATATAGAGTCTTGTTTAAACAACAGGTCAAAAAGATTTCATTTGATTCTTTTTGCTCAAATCTCGACGGTTGCTGCACTCAGATCTTCTCTTTTAGATGTGCTTCTAGAAAAGCGATGATGACGTTCATTTGTTTGACTTCATAGTCATATTTGATCATCAATGCTAGAAGCATCTTGATGATCGTGACTCTGATCATCGAAGCAAAGATCTCATCATAGTTAATTTTCTGCTTCTGACGAAATCTTTTACACACTCATCTAGCTTTGTATTTGATCATCTTTTCTTTGAGTCCTCGCTTAATGATAGTTACTCAGCGCGTCGACAGTATTCATTGATTCGATGAAGATATCTTCAAAGTAAAGATGTCATTTTTGATGTGAGCGTCGAGCTCACTTCTGAATGCAAGCTTTCATTGTTTTCAATCAGAATTAGCTCTAGCTTGTTTCACTGTTTGTGAAGTATTTGATTCAATTTGAACTCGATTTGCTCTACTGACAAAGTCTCAATTATAATCTCTGACTTAAAGATTGTTTAGTGTTCTGTAGTCAACAGGTTCAGCGATGACTTGTTTGAAATGTTCGCTCGAAACATCAGATGCATCAGAATCGCTTGAGCTATCTGACTCGCTTGATTCTAGTTCTAGTGATCTGCTTCTACTAGCTTTCTGTGAAGCGACTGATGTTCTTGTTTGATGATCGTCGATAATTTTCGTGATCTTCGCATTTTCAGTGATTTTTATCAAGAAAGATGAATCATCGATTTAATTATCAAAGTCTAGTATTGAAAGATCTTCTTCATATCTCTCGACTTCAATGACTATCTCATCTCATTGAACATGACTAGATATTAGTACGTTCTTTTCATTTCACAAGCGAAACTGATTGACTCTCTTGTAGCTCAAGAACTGACATTTTAAGCTCTTGTCATCGAGCTTTCGATGAGCTTTCTTCACATGATGATAAACTATGCATTCAAACGTATGTAGATAGCTAAGATCAGACTTCTTGTCATGTCATGTCTCATAGAGAGTTATTTTGTTCAACGCAGTGATAGAACTTCTGTTCTTCAGGTAAATGACAGTCATTATTGCTTCATCTCATAGTTGTATCGACAATTTGACGCTAGTCAGTATAGCGCGAGTTCGTTCAAAAAGAGTGCGAAAACATTGCTTTGCAACTTCATTTTGACTCAAGTTATATGATGTCATCAACTTTCATTTGATCTCATGCTCTTTGAGCAATTCAATGATTTGATGATCAGCATACTCATCTTCATTATCTGAACGCAGTTTATGAATCGAGATGTTTCAAGTCTTCATCAATTTCAGGTAGTTTCGAAGTTCATCTTTTAGATCGAACTTTCGTTTCAGTAAATATGTGATCGTATATTAACTGTAGTCATCAATGAAAGTAGCTACATATCTGAATTCTCCATTGATCTGAAGTATTTTACCATTGTCAACGAGATTCGTATGTACTAGCTCATCTACTTTGATGACTCTGATGTGAGATTTTCGACTTGAGACTCGATTTTGCTTGTCTATGACACAAGTCTCACATATCAATTCTGAGAATTCTTCGCCTTCTAGACTATTTGCAGAATTCACATTGATGTTGATGCTCATGTTGACTAGACGCTTGACGTCTGTGATATTCAGATGAGCTAATCATTTATGTCATTGACGTCATGACGTCTTGACTGATTCTGAACTGCTTGTCAGATTGACTTGAAAATTTGAGAGATTGATTGATGTATTCACGAAATATGCTTTTTCATCGTTTTTCAAGTCGGTGAGAGCAACAACATTTCTAGAATTCATGAAACGAAATTCGTCGTTCTTTATACTACAGGTATATTCTTTGACTTTCATCTGATTGACTGACATCAAATTATAGTGTAGTTCTGAACAGTGATAAACATTGATTAGTCGAATTTTGATTGATTGATTGTTCAGCAAAATGTCAATCATAATCGAACTCTTCTCGATGATGAGTACTGTCTCATTATTTGCAGTAACAATGCTATTATCGATGATCTTTCGATATGACTGTTCATTGAACAAGCTTATGTCATAGCAGACATGATTCTCAGCTTCGATGTCTATTCATCAGACATCTGTGTGACTGTCAGCTCGACAGACGATGAAGATCTTCATTGTTCTGACTATTCTGACTTTGAAGCTTTTTTTGAAGTCATCTTCTTTGATCAGGTTCTTTCTTTTCTGAAGAGACTTTCATTCATATAAACGAAGCTTCGAATGTAGAAGTCAGCAGTTCTGTTCGCTGTGATCTTCTTGCTCGCAATGAGCGCATTTTTTCGATTTTCTTCGAAATTCGCTGTTGTTTTCGAATTTTCGCTTCTTGTCATCAAACTGAGTTATCATACTTTTGAAGCTGAAGTTCTTCTCTGAATTTGACCGCTTATCATGATCGACTAAGATGATAGTCATATTATTGATTAATAGATCGAATTTGTTGATCTTGATGCTCTGTATCAGGTCGAAGATGTATGATTCTAGACTTTCGTTAAGATTTAGAAGAAAGAGATTGCTCAGCATTCACGATTGAATTGTTTTCTCGATGTCTGAGCACTTGACGATGATTTGCTTGAGCGAGTTCGCATAGTTCTGAATGAATTTGAAATTCAATTGCTTTGTTTGAGTCAGTTTCTTGATTGTCAGAAATAGAATAATCAAATTCGACTGCTCATATTGAGTCTTCAGAATAGATCACATTTTGATGACGTTTTCTGCTTTGATTATATGTATTCTGAGTCTCTTTTCGCAGCTGAAGTCAATTATATCGCTGACTCTGTCGTTTCTATCTTTTCAATGTTGAACATCAGTGATATACTTCTTTTTATCTGCTGTCGAGACGTTGAATGACAGTGATGTCGATTTCTTCAGCTTCTCTGAGATGATCATTCAGAGATCTTTGACTTTCAAGACATTGATTATATTCTTCTTTCATCACTCATAGTTTTCGCTTCTCTTTAGCTTTGAAACACGATAGTTCTTTGAATCTTTCATTGTGATTGAGATATGAGGGTTATTTTGTGAAATATGGTTGATAAAGAAATTTTCGTCAATTTGGTGACAGTGAGTTCGATGCTTCGAATTCTGCCCTTAGATTTGTTTGCGATAGCGAAATAGAGCTAACTCGAGCTCATAATCTATTGATATATGAGAGTCAGAGCGAATATGTGCATGTAGATATATTGACTATCTAGTAGATAAAGCATATGATAGAGCATACAGATGAAGAAAGAAGTGAAAGAACGAATAAATATCTCTAGCGTCAAGTCGCTTCGATCGAAGCGAAAATAACTAATCGTTGAGATATACGTATGAGCATACATATGTTCATACATATGTGCATACGTATTTCGTTTTCAACAGTATTCGCGTCGAGACTTTCGATTCTTATTCAGTTCATCATATATTTCTTTCAAATGATCGAATAGCTCGTAGATTGAAGTGAATGAATTTGAAGAATCAAAACAATGTCAAGCAAAGATGTGCTTCGCAACATCATCTTCTAATCTAAACATCATGTAAACAATACAGATAGTCTCATCATTGAATTGATCAACATTGACAATCAGATTGTCGTTCATCTTGTTTCTTCAGTCTTCTCAAGTCAATTCATCTTCATCAGTGAATATAAATGAGTTCAAAAATTTGTAGAATCAATGATGTTCATTTTCGAATGAGATGAACTTAGTAGACGTCTCTCGTCAAGTATGATTCTCGATAGAAGCATGTGACTCAATATCTTGTTGAGATAGATGATTCGTAGTAGATCAAGACTCAGTAGACTGTCAAGATCGAGACTGATTCGCTGAATGCTGTACTTCTTTAAGTCTATCTTTGAGACTCAACATCTTCTTTTGTAGTCGAGTGTTTATCTCTTCTAAAGTGTTTATTGACGTGTGATTGATCTCTAGCTGTTTCAGTCTCTTGATATGTTCAATTTGTAGAACGATTCAGTGCTCATTGCATTTCAAAGTCATGTCTTGTTGATTTCTTAACTCATTTAACATCTTGATGATCTCGTTCAACTGATCAAGAGCTCATTGACGTAGTTGTTCTTTGATCTTGATGTTTCATGAGATTGCAACATTCTGAGATTCAGCTGAAGCATTGAAAGAAAGAAGAGAAACTCGTCTATTTGCAATGCTTCTAAACAGACGAGTCGTTCAAAATTCGACTGGTTTGAAGTCACGTGTCATGATGAGAAATTAAGATAAAGATAGAGATAGATATATAAGTGTGTAATGATTGATTATGATAAAGTTGAGTGAGTGATTTGATAAATTTGAATAAAAGTAATTCAAAGAATCTCTTGCGAATTTTTTGAATAAACGAAGTAGATTATTTCGTATCATCTACACGTCGATAGCAGAGTAGTTAATTAGCATTTATCTACTGTTAGAAGTCAGCATAAAGCGAGTCATATGAATGTCATTTAACTAATAGATAAATGCTAAGAAAGAAAAGTATCTACAGAAAAAAACTCAATTCTTATATGTGTGTTTCTCAACTCTGTGCTAGACTCGATTGAATTGACGTCTTACACATATAATGCAAAGTTTCAATGACATCACTTCTAGCTTGAATGCTCACTAAACTTGATTAGAATGAAATCAAGATGAAGACTAGAATCGTAACAATTTTGTACATTATCTGATGTATTGTCTTGTATCTAGATTCTATCAAAGTAATAATAATAATATCAGTCTTTTATATTGATAGTATCTTTAGTTTAACTCAGTTTCTAACATTACGAAAGATCTACACTTTCTGCAACGTTTTCATACGTTGAAATCTCATCTAGTTACTCTTTCACTCAAATGAAGTCATTGTTAGAATCATGTCTAGAGCAAGTCATAGAAATACAGGTAAATGAAGAGTAAATCAGGTAAATGAGAATTCAAAGCTAAAGAGTGAGATCTATCAAGATGCGAAGACTATATGTACAGAAGAAAGAAGAGCGCTAGACTTGCTTCGAGAACGCGCGTCTCAGTAGAAGACTGAGCACGCTCGTAACATTACTCTCTTTTCTCAGTCAAGCAATGATCTCATTGCTTCAATCAGTTCTTTCTTTCTTGTTCATTTCATTATCGTTTTATTTGAGTGTTTCAAGCTCATTTCATCAGACGTTTCAAGTCTATTTCTTCTTGCTAAATGTCATTGAAGCAGACTTATTTCTGATTCGTGTCTACTACATAGTAAAGCTTGTTCTGTTCATTGACTGACTCAATCAAGAGATCAATCATTGTCTTTTGATTCATGTCTGCAACGCGTTTCAAAGCTTGTTCAATTCATGTCATTGAAGCAGACTCACTGTCGAATTCTGATGTCATTATAGCAGACTCACTTCAAGTGTTGTTCAAGCAGACTCACTATTGAGTGACAAGCTCAGTCAATGAGATCAATCGTTGTCTTCTGATTCGTGTCTGCTACATGCATGTTGCAAAGTTTGTTTCGTTCATGTCTACTACATGCATGTAGTAAAGCTTGTTTCGTTCATGTCTATTGCATTTGATAGAGCTTGTTTTCAAGTGACGAGCTTGATGACAAGATCAATCATTATCTGCTCTTGTAGCAGACTCACTATTCTTGTCATTCAAGCAGACTCTTTCTATTCAGCTTCAAATATTCAACGATGAATGAGTTTCAGCTCATATCTTCGTGTTTTCAGACATATAATATATGTTCTATTCTTTCAAGACATATAGTATATGCTATTCTGTCTGCAGTACATATCATCTTTGCTGTTGTCGTCAATGTCGTGAATAGAGGTAAATCGTAGAAGGTACAAATAAGAAAAGATTCGTGACTGAATCAGATGAGTTGTCATTGAAGCAGACTCACTTCGAGTGTCGTTCAAGCAGACTAACTATTGAGTGACGAGCTCAGTAAAGAGATCAATTGTTGTCTTCTGATTCATGTCTGCAACGCGTCGCAGAACTTGTTCTGTTCATGTTTATCACATTCAATAAAGCTTGTGCTGTTCATGTCTATCGCGTTCGATAGAGCTTGTTCTGTTTGATGACTGACTCAATAAAAAGATCATTCAGAATCATTCTTTGCTTTCGATCATAGAGCTGCAAAATTCAACTAAACTAGAAAGTGAATCACTGTCGTGTGATATGTATGAAGCTTTGAATAATGTTAGAATCATGTCTAGAGCAAGTTATAAAGATACAGATAAACGAAGAGTAAATTAGGTAAACGAGAATTCAAAGCTAAAGAGCGAGATCTATCGAGATGCGAAGACTATATGTACAGAAGAAAGAAAAGCGCTAGACTTGATAAAGTCTAGGCTCACTTCAAGAACGCACGTCTCAGTAGAAGGCTGAGCATGCTCATAACAGTCATTTCACAATCTCTTGATCAACGATGAGCGTGCTGCTGAACAGTTCACTCAAAGTGTGATCGAAAATTCAGTTGAGATCTTTTGCGTAATGCAAAAGCTTCAAAATCAAGTTCAACAACATGATGTTATCACTTCATCTTCATTCATCATTTTTAATTCTTCAATTTATATAAAATTGAATTCTCAGTTTCTTGCAATGATAGCTCAGATCATTGCACAAATCTTGAACAATCAATCTTTTCTCATCGTTTATCTCTTTGCAAACTCTGTCGCTATCTTCATCGCTTCTAGATTCAAGAAGCTTCTCAACATATTTAAATATGAAAGAAACAAAGATTGATTGAATGCATGAGAGCAGAGTCTGATACAGTGCATGAACATGAAAGATGATCATTATCTCTTTCATCAAGTCAAGATCATCTATGTTGAGTCATGATTCATCATAGATAAGAAAACTCACAATCTAATGAGTCAATATTGAATCAATGATCTCTGTATCATTTTCATCTTTGCAAATTGATGACATAAGTTACATCATTGCTGCAACAACTCTTTCAAAACAAAAGATGTTCATCTATATTTTCGCGAAACTCTGAAGTAAGACATGAATAGCTTTGTTGATTATTACAATCTCTTTTATCAAAAGAAAGAATGTTCTTTGATGAAAGATTTCTCATTGATTGACTGTCTGAAGTGCAATGTCAATTATTTCACTTAAGTCATCATCTTCTTCTAATGAAATCTTGATGAAATTCAATCATTCATCTTTTATTAATGAATTCAAGCATTCTCTAACATTGATGAAGAGTTTCAGCAGCTTAAGCATCATCAATCTTACTTCATCTTCATCATTGTCTCATTCATTAAAGTTAAGAGCATTTTTGCATTGACTAGTAACTTTTTGAGTTCAAAGATCATCATCTTTGTGACTGTTATTTCAACAGTATCTTCATCTTTCTCTCTCTTGTCTTTTGATGAGTCAATGAATCTAAGCTTCATCATTGTCATTGTTCAAGATAAGACTTTGATCATTTCTGAAATTAAGAAAATCTGCAACAAGTGAAAGCTGTGCTACTACTGCAAGTTGCAATATTCAAGCAAAATTGCTAAAGAATGCTCAAATAAGAAGTTCTTCACTCTACATATCATGAACGTTTACGACAGTGACATCGTCAGTATAAATGAAGAAGTCTCACTGTTTGCAAAAAAAGTTTAGTCTTTAAACTAAATCACGTTCAGAGATTTGTATACATATCATCTTGTCTACTAGTTTCAATCTTTTCACTCTCACTTCAATCATATAGAAAGTTTTTTGCTAAATCTGTCTTGAAACTCTTTGAATTTAATTCAACATTCAAAGATAATCACATGATAGTATTTTGTATTTTACATCAAGCTTAATCTAGAGTTTTCACTCTTGCTCTGATTGATAGTGAAGTCTTTGCTTATGTCTTTATGAATAAATTCTTCGCGCAACAACATCATCTTTTCTTGCATTAATTAATTCACTTTCACAGACTTTAAGAATTTGATGATCAAGTCGCTTTAATCAATGACATTACTCATATTGTTGAAATTACAATGATTCTTGACAAACACATCAAGAGACTATTCTTCTATGTCACTGAATTAAGTCAATATCTCATCATCATGAGTTTATCATGACTTCATCATCACGTCATTGATGTTAATTTTGAACACAATATTCTCATCTTGTCTTTCTTCTTCTGTTTTAATCATTGTTGCTCATTTCTCGTCAAGATTTATGATCTTAATCAACAAGAAGAAAATTTCTCGTTCAAAGTTAACAAAGTAGCTTTCTTTCAGTCTCGTTCTCAATTCACTCACAAGAAGCAACTCAGTTTATGAATCACTCACAAGAAGCAATTCAGTCTACAGATCATTCACAAGAAGCAATTCAGTCTACAAATTGCTCACAAGAAGCAATTCAGCACTCAGTTCGCTTGCAAGAAGCAATTTAGTTTCTCATTCGCTTGAAAGAAGCAATTCAGTTTTCAGTTCACTTGCAAGAAGCAATCTAGTTTCTCATTTGCTTGAAAGAAGTAACTCAGTTTTTCATCTGCTCACAAGAAGCAATATAACTCTTCGTTCGCTTATGAAAAGTCAACTAATACTCAGCTCATTCACAAGAAATAAATCTCATTCAATCTTGTCTCTCATCTGAAACAAGAAGCTTCTAGTTGTATTTTTCAAGTCATTCAAAAAAAATACTCATCAAAAATCAAGTGTCAAAATTCTTCTCTCTGTAAAACTTCTGTTGCTTTTCAATTCAATCAATCTTTTATACAACTTGACATAGTTGAGTTAAAAGCTTGAAGCGTTGATCATGCTGCTCATGTCAAAGACATTGAAGTGTTTAGCATCATTCTAAAGAAAATCGATGTTTTCTTGAATCTTGAGTCAATCTCCTCTTTTAATTTAAACTCTGATGAATCAAAATCACGTCACACAACTTTGATTGTTTATTCAAAGAACAGCTCAACTCTTGTTCAGTTTTCATCTCACTTTCAAAACAGTATGTATGATAAGAATTATCATCTGAATCTTCATTAAATGAAAAAGAAATTTCATTTGACTGCATTCACGACACAAGAAGATCTTGAAGTCTATCAACAAAGTAAGAACATTGATTCAGTCACAATTCTATCGTTCAGATATTTTGAGTTTCTAGATATCTTCTTTAAGAAGAACGTCAATATCTTGTCTTTGCATCAAGCTCATGATCATGTCATACATCTTAAAGAAGATGCTCAGCTCTCAGTCTTCGCTTTGTATGACATGAGTTGTGATAAAATTCTAGAACTTTGTCGTTATCTGAATAAGAATTTGAGCAAAGATTTCATTCAAGTCAATCACTTTCAGATGATCATTTCTGTTCTCTTCATCAAGAAACTTGAAGAAGAACTTTGCTTCTGCGTGAACTATCGAGATCTGAATGCTATCATAGTCAAGAATCAATATTCTTTGTCTCTGATTTTAGAAATGCTGAATCGTCTAAATCAAGCTAAAATCTTTATCAAGCTGAATATCATTTCTGCGTTCAATCGACTTTGAATCAAAGAAGAAGATGAAGTTCTCATCATCTTTTGCACTCAATTTAAATTATTCAAGTATCTAGTCATGCTCTTTAATCTATGTAATGAATTTGTCTCATTTCAGAAGTACATCAACAATACTCTTTGCAAACATTTAAATAAGTTTTGTACAGCTTATCTGAATGACATCTTGATTTATTTCGACAATGAAATCGAGCACAAGATTCAGGTCAAGCTCATTTTGCAAAAGCTGCAAGAAGCAGATCTTCAGATGAATATAATTAAATGCAAGTTTCACGTCACTTAAGTTTCATATTTAGAATTGATAATCATCATTGAAAAGATCAAGATGAATTCTTTCAAGATAAACATCATTGTCAACTGACTCATCTTGATCAACGTTAAAGACGTTCAAAGTTTTCTAGATTTCGCGAACTTCTATAGAAGATTCATTTATGATTATAGTAGAATAGCTATCTCACTCACTCGTCTCATCAGAAAAGATGTATTCTTTGTCTGATCTCAGAAATGTCAGATTGCATTCAACATTCTTAAGAAAGTCTTCACTTTCAAGATTATTCTTTGTTATTATAATTCAGATCACAAGATTGTGATAGAAATTAATGCTTTGAACTATGTGTTCAAAGACATTCTTTCTCAGTACGATGAGAATAAGATTCTTCATTCAGTCGCTTACTTTTTGAAGAAGCATAACTCAGTTGAGTGTAACTACGAGATCTACGATAAAAAACTCATGATCATTGTTTATGCTTTTGAGAAATGATGATCAGAGCTTGAAGATTCTATCTATTCTGTTAAGATGTTCAGAAATCACAAAAATCTTGAGTATTTTATGTTAACTAAGCAGTTGAGTCATCATCAAGCTCGTTGAAGTGAGTTTCTGTTTAGATTCAACTATCACATCGCTTATCATCTCAACAAGATCAACGATAAGTTGAATGCTTTGACACGTCGCTCAAAAGATTTCTTTAAGAAGAAAGATACATTCAATTCTTGATATCAATATCAACATCAAACAATTCTGAAAACTCATGTTTTAAATCTTAATATTGTTAAGAATCTTGTTCTTGACATCTTTAACATCAAGATCATGAAGCTTCAGTCACAAATCATCACTTTAAATTCAGTTCAGTTACATTTATTCTCAGTTATCTCAGCACTCTTGCAAATTCTAACTTTCATGAATCTAGAAATTGAAGAATTCAACATTGAAAACATTAAGTCTCAGCTAGATCAAGACATTCTGAATCTTGATGAAGATTCTGCTGACATTCTCACTCAGACATTGTGAAAGCAAGTTGAAATTAATGATAAATTCGCAGCTCAAATAATTGAAGTGCTTCATAATAAAGCACGACATCACAACAAGATCTTTCTAATTGAGTATGAAGAACACGAGAATCATCTGTACTTTCAAGAAAGAAAGTACATGCTCAACTCAGATAAATTATGTTTTCATATCATTCAGCTCGCTCATAATAGTGTCATCAATGATTAGACTGATCATCGAGTCGAGTTTCGAGTTGACATTTTGAACTCAAATCGAGATTGAGTCGAATTGCTCATATTTTCAATTCAATGCAACTTGACTCGACTGAGAATTGAGTCAATTCAACTCGATTCGTCAAGAACTTGAGCTTAACGTCAAGAGAGTTAAATATAGAAAATTTTCCGGTTTTTGACTTTTGCATTATCTTTTTGCATTATCTTTTAATAGAGAGTCATGAAGAGAAACATGAAGATCGTTTGATAGAAAATCATGACGAGAAACATGAAGAGAAACATGAAGAGAAACATGAAGAAAGTCATGATGAGAAACATGAAGATCGTTTGACTTTGATAGAGAGTCATGACGAGAAAACATGGTAGAAAGTCATGAAGAAAATCATGAAGACTGTTCAATCAAGCTATTTACATCTATTTAATATCTTGTCGAGTCAAGTCGAGTTTTCGAGTCGAGTTATTTAGTCAAGCTTCTCAACTCGACTTGAGTGCTCAAGTTCAACTTCTCAATTCAACTCGACACTTTTTCAAAAGAATTTCAACTTGACTCAACACTTTTTGAGTCGAGTATTCAACTCAAACTCAAGTACTCGACTTGACGCGATCAGTCTATCAATGATCACTTAGAAAGAGCAAAAAGCTATAAACTGATCAGTCAAGTTTACTGATGATTAAACATTTATAAGTATGTTCAATGCTTTGTATGAAACTGTCACGTGTGCACACGTTTCAAGCTTTCTAGACAATGAACTCAAGAATGATTGTGTTCTCTTTCAGTTTTCGAACGTTGTTGATGTGATGTTTTCATGAATTATGTAAATTCTTTATTGCTCAATATTTTCATAAATATCACATATAGATATGTTCTAGTTTTCATTGATCATCTTATCAAAATGAAATATTTAGTTCTCATCACTTCTATGAAAGTTGAAGAAGCTATCAACTGTTTCTATGCTTATGTTTGAAAACATCATAATTTACTTGAGTTCTTCATGTCTGATCAAGACACACAATTCATCTTCGATGTTTGAAAGCATATGTGTAAAATGCTGAAAATAAAAGTCAAGTTATCAACGACGTATCACTCTGAAATCGATGCTCAAATCAAAAGAATCAATGCTGTCATGAAGCATTATCTTTGAGTCTTCATCAACTACATGCAGAATGACTGAGCTAAGTGACTTTCTGAAGATGAATTCATTGTCAATAACACATCATTATTAATCACTTTAACATTACTTTTCTTGATCAATTCAAGTCAAAACTCACGTTTAGACTTCAAGTCTTTTGAGTCTCTGCTTAAGAATCTTACGTTTCAAGCTTGAAACAAGATAATCAATGTCAAAGAGTTCATCAAGAAAATGAAGAAACTAACTGAGCATCTACATGATGAGATGCTTATAGCTCAGATCATCTACGAATTCAATGTTAATCTCTTTTGTCGTTCTTGTTTTAAATACTTTGTTGAAGATGAAGTCTGATTGAATGTTCACAATTTCAGCATTGCTCATCTCGCTGTCAAGTTAAATGATCATAACGTTGATTTCTTCAAAATCAAGCGTGTTTTCAAGAACAATTTTCTGATCATTGAGTTAAATCTTTCAACATTCATGAAGATTCATTCAATCTTTTATGTCATTCTTTTGAATCATATCACAAGTGATTTTCTTTCAAGTCAACATCAGAAATCTTAAGAACTTATTATTATCAAGAATGATGAAAGATTCTGATATGTAAACAGCATACTAAACTTCAAGCATAATAAATGCTATAATTCATCTTTGCTCAAGTATTATGTTGATTGAGAAGATCACTTCTTTACTTAAAAGTCTTTTCATCTTCTGAATAATTGTGAGAAAACGCTCAATGAATATCATCTCGTCAATTCTGTCGTTGAAGAATCACATGTACTGTCATGTGTGATATCTCAATGTCAATGTCAAGAACTTTAAGTTTAATCTTCATCATTTCAATTCAGTTCAGATCTGACTCAAACATCTTGTTTAAAATTTGACTCAGATGTGACTCAGATGTATTCTAGTTTCATCTGTGCATCATCACATTAAATTGTATTTCGTCTCTTTTTTGTCTAAATCTGACTCAGATCTTGTTTAGATCTGACTCAGACATCTCGTTTAAATCTGACTCAGATGTGTTTTAGATGTATTTCAATTTTGCTGTGCATCATCACATTAAAATGCATCTCATCTCATCTCATCTTATAGAAATCTTGCTCAGATTTAACTTAGATGTGACTCAAATCTATTTCAGTTTCGTTTGTGCTTTATCACATTAAAATGCGTTCACATTAATTCTCATTTTGTTTCAATCTTCATCTTCAATTCTTTCTCATCTCATCTTGTTTCTTCTTGTCATCTTGCAGAAGCTCAGTCTTGAAGAGAGAAGTTACTGTCATGATGTCAGATCATCAACTCAATTTAAAACATAAATCATCAATATTTTAAATAATCTCGATTCATTGAACTCATTTCACAGTTCAATGAATCAAGTCATCAATCTAGTCATCATCATCTTAATCTAGTTTTAGCAATTTTGTTTCAATCATTTCAGTTGTGTGCATGAACTTCTGCAATCTTAAATCAATAAAACTACTGTCTAGTCTTGATTCTGCTCGATTCATGTATATAGAAGTTGAGCTTTCGTTCTTTTCTTTCACTCTTTGTCTTTCATCTTGTACATTATTTGATGTATTGTCTTGTATCTAGATTCTATCAAAGTAATAATAATAATACCAGTCTTTTATATTGATAGTATTTCTAGTCTAGCTCAGTTTCTGACAGACTTTTCATACATGCTATGATCAGTTTGAGTATCAGATGATGCTCTTTAAACTGATAAATGCTTCTGTAATCTTTCAGTTCTATGTAAATCATGCGCTTAAGTCATTCATGAATATTTGCTGCATGATATATCTGAATGACATCTTAGTATACTCTGAGACAAAAGAGCAGCATTGAGAGCATGTGTGCAAGATTCTTCGCGCGCTACTGAAATATCAATTGTATGTCAAGCTGTCAAAATGCACTTTCAATCGTAGCAAAGTTATCTTTCTGAAATTCATAATAAAGTAAAAAGATATTCAGATGAAACAGTCTTGTATCGATGTAATCACTAACTGATCTGAACTCAAGTCTGCAAAAAACATTCTTGTATTCTTGAAATTTGCAAGATTTTATCAACAATTTATAAAAAAGTTCTTTCAAATCATTATGTTCTTAACAGATTTAATCAAGAATGCAAAGAAGAAAACAATGTATTCACTTTTTGCAATGACATCAAAAGCAAGAAAAGCTTTTGAAAGATTGAAAGCAATCTTTGTCAATGCTCTCATTTTGAAACACTACGATTGAGATGCAGATCTTTGCATGAAGATCGATGCATCAAATCACGAAGTTGAAGACATGCTTGATCAGAAGAGCAAGACTGATCAATGACATCTCATTGTATACTATAGTTATAAGTTCAAAGAAGCTGAAGTATAATGAGACATGCATAATAAAAAGTTGTACACTATAGTTCTTGATTTTAAGAACTGATGACACTATCTTCAAAATAGCAAGCAATTCATATGTGTGATAACAGATCACAATAATCTTTGTTACTTTATAATGATGAAGAAGCTCAACGTACGACAGATGCATTAAACTGAGAAATTAGCTGCGTTTGACTTTCATATAAAATATCGCAGAGACAAATTAAACTCTGCAGATGTGTTGTCAAGAAGACTCAACATCATGAAATCAAATGATAGCAAGAAGAATAATGATTATTTTCTATTTACTCTGCGAAACAAACTTCGCAATCAGAAATGTCAATCTGAGCTGCTAGAAAATGAAGAAGTTTCAACAGCAATCAAACTCGCAGCATTGATGATGCAACTGAATGACATAGTCATTGCAGATACTCAAGTCATGTGTTCAAATAAGAAAGTACTTGCTAAATCTTGCAGAATTCTAAACACTGCATCATCTCAACTTCTGATTCATCAAATTATAAAGTTGAAGAGATTCTATTTGAAGATGAGTGAATCAATGACTGCGTGACTACTGAAGTTACAACAAAGAAACATCTTTATTATGAATGAGAAGTGATGTCAACAATTTGCATCTAGAAAGAATGAGTTTTCAAAATGAAGTATGAAGAATGATGAACTGTTACGTCGTGATCTTGCAGTCTATGTATTCAATGACTCTGCTACAAGAAATGAGATTCTGCATATGAATCATGATGATTTCGAAGCAGATCATTTTGTATATGCTCATATTAAGACTGTGATAAGAAGAAAATACTACTGATCGAAAATGCTCAAAAAGATGATGAAATATGTTCGCATCTGTTCAAACTGTCAGCGAGTACAAGTGCATCATCATAAGCTTTATGAGAAGCTGATGTTTATATTTTCAAAGAGCGTGAATTCATTTCACATGATGATCATGAATTTCATAACAGACATGCTTTCTGCAAAGAATTCATACATTGAAAAAACAAGCGATGCTATATTGATAATAATAGATAAGTTAATCAAGCACGTAATTTATATTTCAATGATCAAAGATCTGAACATCAAGAAACTTGTGAATCTGCTATGATGAAAATTCGTATCTCAGCATAAAATGATGTGAAGCATTATATTGAATCAAGACTCACTGTTTATCAATCATTTCTGAATCACTTTATGTTGACATCTTGAAGCAAAGCGAAAGCTAAGCATTGCATTTCATTCGCAAATCAACGATCAAACAGAAAGACAGAATCAGATGCTTGAGCACTATCTGCAAGTGTATTTCAATTACAAGATGAATAATTGATCAGAGCTTTTGTCAATGATGATGTTTGCATATAACAACAATGTACACGCTAGTATTGAAAAAACTTCACATGAACTTTTAAAGAGATACATTGCAAGCTTTGCAGAGACATCTGAGAACAGAACTTTAAAGAGAGAGACATTCTTGACTATGAAGTGAGCAGAATGATTACAAAGTATCAGAGAACATCTAATGAAACTATGAAAGTGAGTAGCAGAGCAGCAAGCAAAGTATTATAATGCTCATCATAAAGTTGCAAACTTTCAAATGAAAGACAAAGTGCTTCTGCAAAGTATAAACATTTATACACTTCGATCAAAGAAGAAGATTGATTACAAACAATTAAAATCATTCAGAATATTGAAGAAGATCAACATGCAAGCATATAAGCTTGAATTATCTGAGAAATATGATGCAATTCACTTGATTTTTCATGTCTCTTTATTGAAATTCTGACACTCACGTGATGAGAATTCGAAGTTGCAAATCATTCTCATGAAAGAAAAAAAGAAATGAAAGATAAAGAAGATACTTGATCAGTGAATCAAGAAAGAAAAAATTGAGTATCTAGTTCAATGAGTTGATTCATCTTTCTACAAAAACTTTTGAGAATCAATGAAAAATCTTAGTAATGCAAAGAAGATCATTGAGAACTACGAGATAGAAAGACAAGTACATCAGTCAATTGCAAAGAAGTCAAAGAAGAAAAAGAAAGATAAATCACATAAGAGTCACAATTGAGAGAGTATCAAAAGCATAAAGACGCGAGTTTAAGAAGTTGATACTAAACTACAATTATAAAATTTCACGCAACATATGTTTTCTAAAAAAGAAGACAACGAACATCATAAAAGAACGAAGAAAAGAAGCGATCAACGATCGCAAGCGAGAACATCAAAGTGAAGAAAAGAGTTATTTATTCATCAGCGAATCTTATTACACACTGCTTACTTCAGTTAATACTTACAAGATGAAAATAAAGTGACGTGATGATGATGAGAAGTGATGAGAACGAGAGAAGCGAGAGTCTTTACTCAACTGTTAGATACAATCTCACATGCTGAGAAGAAAAACTATTCACTCTTTCATTATTAAAGATGAAGAGCAAGATGAGTCTTGATGCAAGCGTTGAAGTGATTAATCATCATCAGCGCAGCATGACACATCAACAGCTGAAAATGACGTGAGACTGAACTCATCATGCAATCATGCTTTCTTACGAAGCAGTACTTGCATTTGCGAGCACGCTTGATGAAAGCACAACATGTGTGAGTTATCGCTGCGCTCAGACAATGAACGCAGCGATAGCATCAGATCATCAGATCATTATGATCTATCATGAATCAGCATTTATTAAAGCACGCAGAGATAAATATGTTTATCAAAAGTCGTAAGCTCAGTCATTAATACAGAAGATGTAAGAAAAGCAGACGTGACAGATGCAGCAGCAATGATGAAAATATGCATCTCAACGAAAAGAGCAGACTGAGCAAGCATGTTAGCATGAGTTCAGTGAACGCAACGCTGCTATTTATCATTATAATGATGATGATGATGTTGATGCTGCTATGTCACTTACGTTAACTCATAAGCTGACTTGCATCACAACAATGCTGCAATGAAAGAAGTTCATATCTTGAGCTGCAAGCTATGCAAGATACGCATAGCAAATCTCATGTCTCATTAAGTTCAAAAGAACAGTACTCATGAAAGAGTATGCTGAGATGAAACAAGAAGAAAAGAAAAGAAGAAAAAGAAGCAAAGATGAAGAGATTGATATCAACAATCTTGCACTAACTCTGTTTATGCTCATTAACATGATTAACTTACGACGCTTCTACACAGATGTTAAAGCGCTGAAGAAGTCATTGCTACGTTGTCAGCTGCAAGAAGACAATGCAATGTTATGAAGACTCAAAGATCAAGTCTTTAAAAGAAAATGCAGTTGTAAGAATGCATCTCATCAACTATGAACAATGTGTATTTGCAAGACTAGCTCGCGAGATTAGATTGAAGAGATTAACGAGTGAATAGAGATAATGACTTGACAGAAGATGAAAACTCTGCAAGCTTTTGCTTTTGTTTCTTAGCAATTAGTTCTATCATCAATAGAGTGCTATCTTATTATCTTTTACTACGCAGTTTCACGTAAAGAGATCTCGTCATCTCACACGCAGCTAATCATCACGTTGACATCATTAACATCGTTGACAAATAATCAAATCAGAGATTCAATCAAACATCATTAAATTACGTCATTAATCTTGTACTTAAATCTAATAACTGATAAATTGAATCATTTATCTTTGTGCATAAATAATTAAATGATTAACAGCATCATTAAACAGTTTGACAACATTTTCGTTCTTCGCATTCTACATGCTCATCATTCTACTCGTCATTCTACATACTCATCATTTTACTCGTCACTCTACATACTCATCATTCTACTCGTCACTCTACATGCTCATCATTTTACTCGTCATTCTACATACTCATCACTTTACTCGTCACTTTACATACTTATTATTCTACTCGTCATTCTACATACTCATTACTCTACTCATCACTCTACATGCTCATCATTCTACTCGTCATTTTACATACTCATCATTCTACTCATCACTCTACATACTCATCATTCTACTTGTCACTCTACATACTCATCATTCTACTCGTCACTCTACATGCTCATCATTTTACTCGTCATTCTACATACTCATCACTTTACTCGTCACTTTACATACTTATTATTCTACTCGTCATTCTACATACTCATTACTCTACTCATCACTCTACATGCTCATCATTCTACTCGTCATTTTACATACTCATCATTCTACTCATCACTCTACATACTCATCATTCTACTTGTCACTCTACATACTCATCATTCTACTCATTATTTTACATGCTCATCATTCTACTCGTCACTTTACATACTTATCACTCTACTCGTCAAGATCATGCATTGCAATAAGTAAACTTATTTGCTTTATTCACACGTTGAACAGCGATCTATCGAAGCATATGATATACCAAATCGATCGGCAAGTTATAGAGCACAATCGTACGATCAAAACAAGCCTCTATTCGACTCAATAACTTCAAAGATGACTGCGTCGCAA
>JAABUH010000770.1_pt1 | contig 42083 bp, 40 predicted proteins | sample 5559121 | NCBI WGS metagenome assembly JAABUH01 (sample SAMN10711871, study PRJNA513364) | rock metagenome | isolation source: Antarctica rocks | place: Antarctica: Victoria Land, Battleship Promontory nord | collected 2015-12-28
GCACTTACCGCGAGACCGTAACAAATGCCCTCGACCACTTAAAGCAAGCGGCACTCATCGAAGTGGGCCGTAAACGGGTCGTACTCCTTCAGCCTGATGGCGTCCGTGCGATGGCGGAAGCGGATGATAGCTCTCACAAGATGTTATCCGCGCCCAGTTCAAAGTAAAGATCACCCGGGACTGACGCAATAGCTGCTCGGGCGTTGTGCTCGCTCTTGGGCGAATACCCCGCCCCATATCCTCACGGCACCGGGAAGATCAGCTGATTATGCGAGGTGATGCCGGAAGAGCCAATGGACGAACCAGTTGTGTGTCTATCACCCTGCCAGGCAGGGAGGATGCCCTGAAGGCCAACACCGGCACGTATGTCCGGTGCGGATACCAACACCAGCGGATCGATCACCGTGGGTAGAGCGGCTTCGTGCGAGAAGAACACCATCGTCCTCAATCCATGCCGCAAAACTCACGCGAGACTGACCCCTCGCTTGACCCCTCGCGCCGATCCTTTGACCCCTGAAATGACCCCAGACACATGTCACGTATGTCGCTCCTGTCACATCCGAGACAGCAAAAATCCCCCGAAACCGGGGGATTTTGTCACTTGTGTCACCTCGTGTCGCAACTCTGTGTCACTCTGAGCTATGGGGACTTACGTCGATTTTTTGGCTTAAAGACGCCAAATTTCGGGAATTGACCCCTCGTTTGACCCCAGCCATTTCTCAAACAGTATCTCATCTGTCACCGTCGCGGGGCAAAGTGCATTTAAGGATTTGGCTTGCAGACGACAAATTCCGCAATTTCGAAGACCGATATGCCGATTTCGAGGCGGTCTATCCAAACGTCTTGTTGAGATATGTTTTGTCTATGCTCGGAACACGGAGTGCCAAATAAGGGTATACAGTGATCGGGGCTTCTCGCGTAGCCATGCTGCGGGCTGTCGCGGGTAGATCTCGTCGAGCGCCGGATCACGTCGATGCTCGGCAAGCTCATTCTGGAGGGAAGTGAATGTGTCTAGAGCTGTTTCCCTAGCTAGATCAGCAAACGAGGTCCAGTGAATCGGGCGAATCCTCAGCTAGTGAGTCGCATCACCATGAGGACGCTGTCCGTGAGCGTGGCGGATTGACCGGCCGGACCGATCGCGTCGCGCGTCGGGGATTCGAGGAGTTCGACCTTCCACTGCTCTGGATCGATCTGAAGGCTCTCCAGAACATCCTGAGGGGTGGGAAGGTACACCTCGGACTGATGATTCGGAGCCCATGGCGGGACTCCGGCATGGCCGACGACGAGCAGCCGTCCTCCCGGCGCCACGGCACCGGCTGCTGTCCGGAGTATGCGCTCGCGAGGAAAATCCACTGGAGAGTGCAAGAACTGAGCTGAAACGAGATCGAAGGATCCGTCGGGAAACGAGAAGGTCAGATCGTGCTGCTGCCAATCGATGTTTTGCTGACACCAGCCGACTCCGCATGACCCTCCGCGCGGCGGAGCGCCGTTTGCGAGACATCGACGGCCGTGACGCGCCAGCCCTGTTGGGCGAGCCAGATCGCGTCGGCGCCCTCCCCACAGCCGAGGTCGAGAGCCGTTCCGGAAGTCAGTCCAGTAACTTTGCCCACCAGGATGGCATTTGGGTTCCCGCTCCAGACCCGCTCCTGCTTCCCGTAGAGTTCGTCCCAGAATGATTCCGCCACACCCCGATTGACGTCGTCGGTCCTCATATGACCTTCTCCCGCTCGCTGTACTCGCTGACGGCACGGGCGATGTCCTCTGTGATCAGGTCCATATTGATGGCGGCGGCGGCAAACGATCCGGCGCCGATCGACATGGGCACGTTAGCTTGCATATTCGCCACGTTTCCCACGGCCCACACTCCCTGAACGCTCGTCTTGCCCGTCGGGTCGATCGCCACAAACGGACCGAAGGGGGTATCGGTGAGGTCGGCCCCGAGTGCCCGCAGGATGCCGTCGATGGGAGCGGGGCGCGGACCAGTGAAGATGGCATCCAGGCCGATGTGCCTGCCATCCTCGAGTTCGATGCCAGTGAGGCGGCCATCGTCGCTGAGGATCCTCATGACCGGGCTCGCCTCGATCTCGATGCTGCGGGCCCGAAGGGCACGCAGTTCATCACCTTCCGGAGGGTCCGTGCGGTCAACGAAATACGTGATGTTCGCGGACCACTGACGCAACAGTTGCGCCTGGTGGGGGCTCCATGAGCTGGTCGCCAGAATCCCGATTCGTCCGTCATGGACTTCGTAGCCGTCACAGTACGGACACACCACGACTCCCTTGCCCCACTGTTCGGCGAGGCCGTCGATGTCGGGCAGTTCGTCTCGTAGCCCGGTGGCGACAATCACGCGCCGAGCGTGCAAGATGGCGCCGCTGTCGATCGTGACCGTGAATGTCTCCCACGCTTGAATAGCCTCGGTCACCTGTCCTTCGACGATCGCGCCGCCGTAGCGCTCGATTTCACGGTGGCCCTCGGCGATCAGCTGGAGCGGGGGCTTGCCATCGTGGCCGAGCACCCCGTGCATGTGGGCGGTAAACCGATTCCGTGGTGCGCCGCCATCCACTATGACCACTCGCCGGCATGCGCGAACGAGTGTGAGTCCCGCGCTCAGCCCGGCGACACCACCACCAATAATGACAACGTCGCAGTGTGTTTCCATGTCCTCATGCTACGCGCAGAGGCTGAGACTTGCAGATGGAATTGCTGAGTTAGCAAGCTGGGGGCATGAGTGAGGGATTTTCGAGCGTTCTGAACGCGGTGGGGCCTCGATTACGGGAATTGAGGCAACGGAACCGGATGACTCTGACACAACTGTCCGAGACAACGGGGATCTCGGTCAGCACGCTTTCCCGCCTGGAGTCCGGTCACCGCAAACCGACACTCGAATTGCTGCTTCCCCTGGCACAGGCACACGATGTGCCGCTAGACGATCTCGTTCACGCTCCCGAAGCCGGCGATCCACGCGTTGACCAGAGACCGTTCGTGCGGCATGGGATGACGTTCGTTCCACTGACCCGTCATTCTGGTGGGTTGCAAGCCTATAAACAGATCATACCCGGCCGCACGGACGCAAGCCTTCCTGAACAGCGGGTCCATGACGGCTACGGCTGGATGTACGTCTTGAGTGGTCGCCTCCGGCTGATTCTCGGGAACCACGATCTGATACCCGGGGCGGGTGAAGTCGCGGAGTTTGATACGCGTGTGCCGCATGGCTGTAGCAGTGCCGGCCCCGAGCCCGTCGAGATCCTGTGTCTGTTCGGACCTCAAGGCGAACGAATCCATGTCCGAGCCACGACGTCCCGCACGCGAGATGGGGGTTAGGTCGAGGTCGATCGCGTGGTCGAAGGGCTGTGCGACGGGCCGATTGATGGTGTCCGACGAGATTGGGGTTTCTCCGCTTCGTGCGCCGGCCGGGCGGCGTCAGTGCGTCTCGGCCACGCTAACTCTACGCCGTAAACATATATTGAAAAAATGCCCGGAACCGGCCGGCGGAGCAGGTCTTTGCTGAGGTGGGGTACGCCGAGGCCACAACCGGCGCGGTGGCTTCCCGGGCGGGCATCTCGCACGGCTCGCTCTATCAGTTCTTTCCCAACAAGGAAGCCATTGCCTCCGCTCTCGGGTCACAGTATGCTGACCAACCGCGGACGCTGCACGAGACGGGACGCGCGTCTGGCAGCTAACCGACAAATTGAGCCGTTATTTGGAACCCTGTTTTCCGATCTGCCCGTTTCACCGCTGCTCCCTCGCCACGACAACGATCTCTGTGCGCCGGCGTCGCCTCGGTATGCGACGCAGCGGTAGATGGAGCGAGACCTCCTGCCGCTCGTCGATGTCTCTCGACTTCGATGGGGCTTCAGGAGGTCTCGCGTATTGATCCTCCCCGGAGATCGGGAGGACTCAGATGGGTGTGCTCAGGCTTTACCGCATGCAGGGAGCACGCTCCAGCGGAATCGGCGCGTGACCATTGGTCTCAAGCCGCCTCAGCAGCTAGCGGGCTGGTCTTCATGTGAGCGAGATGCCTCTCACGGAGCAGCGTGACTGCCGCGAGCAGACCGGCGATAAACAGCAGCCCTCCACCGATGAAGGCAACATGGAAGCCGTCGACTTCGGCGCTCAAGAAGGCTGCCCGGCTGGGAGCATGATGCAGCGCGCCCAACAGGGTGCTGGTGCGGTTGGAGGCAAGGGTGGAGAGAACGGCGAGACCTATGGCGCCGCCGACCTGCTGCGCGGTGTTCAACAGACCGGATGCCAGTCCCGCATCCTGTCCCTCCACTCCTGAAGTCCCCAGGAGCGTGGCGGGGGCAAACGTGAGGCCGAGGCCGATGGAGATCGGCATGAGCCCCTCGAGAAGATTCAGGTAGGTTCCATGCACCGGGAGCTGGGTCATGACGGCCATGCCCACGATCCCCAGCCCCAACCCGAGAATGATTGTGATGCGAAGACCGAGACGAGGGATGAGTGCCTGCGAGATCCCAGCTCCGACACCAATCGCGAGGGCGACCGGGAAGAACGCCAAACCGGCTTTCAGGGCGCTGTAACCCAGGACCTCCTGCGCGTACAACGAGGTGAAGAAGAACATGGAGAACAGCCCCGCACCAACCAGCAGCAGGATCAGGTCACCAACCGCGAGCGTTCGGATGGTGAAGATGTTCAGGCGAATGAGCGGCGCCTTGCTTCTCATCTCGATCATCAAGAAACCGACCAGAAGGACCGCGGAGATCGCGAAGAGGCTGATTGTAGTCAGGGATGTCCAGCCAAATGACTGCGCCTTTACCAGGGTGAAGACCAGCAGGACCAGACCGCTCGTCACAGACAGTGCGCCGGCCACATCGAACCTGCGATGACCGAGGTCGGCAATCGATTCAGGAATGTACCGGAGCGCCGCCAGGACTGCCAGCGCCCCCACCGGGACGTTGACAAAGAAGATCCACTGCCAGGAGAGCGCACTCGTCAGGATCCCGCCCGCCAGCAGGCCCACTGCTCCGCCGCCGGCGGAGATGGCGCTCCAGACACCCAGAGCTCGCGTGCGTTCGCCACTCTCCGGGAAGTTCGTCGTCAAGAGGGAAAGGGCGGCTGGGGAGAGGAACGCGGCGCCAACGCCCTGCAGGGCGCGAGCCGCGATCAGCATGCCGCTGTTCTGGGCGAGTCCGTCAATGAGTGAGGCAAACGAGAACAGGATCAATCCGACGATGAAGAGCCGCCTGCGCCCGAGCAGGTCCGCGACGCGACCACCGAGCAGCAGGAAGCCGCCGAAGGTCAGTGTGTAGCCGTTGACCACCCACTGCAGACTGTCCAGGCTGAAGTGCAATCCGTGCTGAATAGAGGGAAGGGCAACGTTGACGATGGTGGCGTCGAGCACCACGACGAACTGTGCCAGGCAGACGACGACCAGGATCAGCCACTTGTTGACGATGCGCGCCGGAAGCGATGGCGCCTCCGCGCCCGGGTTCGTGACAGAGCTTACAGACACGGTGATCCTCCGATCGATGCTGAGAGTCGTTCCCAATGGGTTTGCGGTTGTGAAGTAGTCATGGCGATGCCTCCTCTGGGCGACCTGATGTCATCATCATATGCGAAACGCAATTATTGCGCAAGTGGAAGATTGCTTTAGTGTTCCATTGCCTTTCGCATGGAAAAGGTGTACTATGGAGGCATGAACACCGAGACATCGCTGAGCGGCACGAGCACCCCGGCCTCCTGGGATGTCGCTCTGCACATGATTCGCTTTGTGCGAGCCATGCATGAGCTCGAGCGCTGCGATCCCAAGCAGGCGTCGGGGATTTCGATGCAGCAGCTCAAGGCCCTCCTCTACCTGGTTCAGAGCGAAGGCAGCACGGTCAAGGAGCTGGCTCGTGCTCTTTCGCTGTCTGAAGCACGTGCCAGCAGACTTGCAGACGAGCTGACCGTGAGCGGACATGTGCTCAGTGATAGGAACCCGTCGGATCGCCGGCAGGTCAGACTACGAGCGACAACGGTGGGCGCATCGAAGGCAAACCTGGTCTTCGGACAGCGCCTCAGGGCGCTGGAGACCGCGCTTGACGGCGTGAGCGAACGGGACATGGAGGCGTTTATGCTCGTGCTTGACCGAATCGTTGTCGAGATCGAGGCCCACGCAGCACGAGCCTCCGCGGCGGTCGAGAGCGTTCCAGCCCAATAAGACTGAACGTCCTGGCGATGGAGCGTAGGGTGCTCGTCGGGTCGCGCAACCTGGAGCGTGGGGAGACGGCTGCGAAGAGCGTCGGAGCGGATGCCCGCGCCGTCCAACTCGACGTCACGAATCAGGCCTCCATCGCTGCCGCGGCAGAGCGCATCCGGAACGAGCTCGGCCGTCTCGACGTGCTCGTGAACAACGCGGGTATCACGAATACTGGAAAGCCGGGCTGGCCGCTCGAGGAGATGGCCAAGTCGGGCCTCATGAGCGTCGTTTCTCTCGACGAGGTACGGAAAGTGTGGGAAACGAATGTGTTCGGCGTCATCGCCGTCACGCAAGCAATGCTGTCACTCCTTCGTGAAGCGCCGGCGGGACGCATCGTCAACCTCTCGAGCGGCGGCGGATCGCTCGCGTGGAATTCGGACCCGAAGAATCCACACCGCTCTATGTTCGGCAACTACTCCCCGTCGAAGACCGCGCTCAACGCGGTCACGCTCGCCTTCGCCTTCAACCTCGAATCGGCAGGTATCAAGGTCAACGCTGCGGACCCGGGCTTCACCGCGACAGACCTCAATTACAACCAGGGCACGGGCACGGTCGAAGAGGCCGCACGTGAGCCGGTGCAGCTTGCGCTCCTCGGCCCCGATGGCCCGACGGGCACCTTCTCGAACACGGATGGCCCGGTTCCGTGGTGATCTGGTCTCAAACGAGTGATCGGAGAAGGTTGTCGGCACGAAGCTCGCCGATCGCTTTCTCTTCAAGCACTGGCTCGGCGAAGGGGGGATGGGCGTCGTGTGCGAGGCCCTCGACGGCCCTAATCCCGGCATCGACCTTGCCGCACACGAAAGGTTTGACACTCCGCCCGCCCTGCTCGACCCATCATTGCGGCGCCGCTGATCGCTCGTCACGTCAGTCACTTGGCGTCAGGGCCCACCTGCTAGGAGGTCAATGAGGGCGGCTCCTCGCACGAGATAGTCCAGCCAATCGCGATCCACGAGTTTGCCAGTGTCCAGGTCGCAGGCCAGCAGGTACATCCTGGCAGCCGGTGTGTGCGGTTCAGTCATGCCGTCTCCTTTCGATTCAGCATACGGGTGAGCAGGCGCCGCCCAACAGTGAAGGACGACCGAAAATGGCGCATGACGAAAGTCACGGTGATGCACGAGCCTCATCGCTCCATTTGACAGTATCGTATATACTGATTCCACCATAAATGTGCCGATGAGAAGCGCTCTGAGGGGCGGAGATGGAGGATGCGAGCGAGAACAACAGCAGCCCGGTTCTAGTGACTCGGTCATTCGACAGCCCAAGCGCAAGAGGAGAGAAGAAGCATGGTCCAATTCAACGACCTGGAAGATCTGCTGAAGCGTGGCAATCTGAATCGTGGCGAATTCATCCGAGCGGCGGGGATGCTGGGCGTTTCCCTGTCCGCCATGGGAGCGGTTCTGAACGGCGGAGCCGACATTGCAGAAGCGGCTACCTGTAGGCCGGCTTCCACGCCGTCTCGTATGCCAAAGAAATCTCACTACAAGGTCGGATTCGCCCAGAGCGAGCTCACGAACCCCTGGCGGACCGCCGAGACGAACAGCATGCTGTCAGTCTTTCATCAGCACAAGAATCGCTTCAGCTACAGCTGGAATAACGCGTACAGCTCGACCAACAAACAAGTCAGCAATGTCGAAGACTTCATCGCGCAGAAGGTCGACATCATCGTCGTTACTCCCTTGCAGCAGGATCCATTACGCGCGGCAACCGCCAAGGCCCTCGCGGCCTGCATCCCGGTCTTCGAGATCGACCGCGAGAGCAGTGGCAAGGCGGGTGCCGACTTCGTGACCTTCATCGGCTCGGACTTCATTGGCCAGGGCGAGAAAGTGGCGAGATGGATGGTCGCACATACGAAGGGCCCGATCAACTACGTGGAACTGTATGGCACGACCGGAGCCACTCCGGCCATCCTCCGGCGTCAAGGCTTCCACAATGTCATCGACAAGCAGAGCCGCTTTCACCTCCTTGCGGGGCAGGACGGTAACTTCACCCTGGCAGGCGGCAAGCAGGTGATGCAGAACTTCATCTCGAAGTATGGCCAGAAGATCGACATGGTCTACAGCCACAACGACGACATGGCGTTCGGTGCCTTGCAGGCTCTGGAGAGTGCCGGCATTACCAAGAAGGTCTACATCGGCACCATCGACGGGCAGAAGAAGACGATCCAGGACGTGGCAGCCGGCCTCGTATCCGTGTGTGTGCAGTCCGATCCGCGTTTTGGCCCCATCACCTTCCAGACCATCAACAACTACCTTGCGGGCCACAAGATTCCCAAATGGGTGGTGGTTCACGATCACACCTACACCAAGCAGAACGCGGCGAGCCTGGTCAACACTGGCTTCTAGTCGCTTCTGAGGGTTTCGCTGTTGCCGGAGTGGGTGCAATGCCCGCCCCGGCAACCTTCACTGGAGGGTGACATGCCCGATGGTCCCCTGCTCGAGATGCGGGGCATCGTGAAGTCGTTTCCCGGCGTCATGGCTCTGCAAGGTGTTGATCTCGACGTCTTTGGGGGTGAGGTACACGGCATGGTGGGACACAACGGTGCCGGGAAGTCGACGCTCATCAAGATCCTTACCGGCGCGTACTCTCGGGACAGCGGCACGATCCTCCTCGATGGCCGCCCCGTTCATTTCCGCACGCCCGCGGCGGCACAGGCCGGGGGGATTGCCACCATTTATCAGGAAACCAACCTCGTGCCGCATCTCTCCGCCGCCGAAAACATCTTTTTGGGCCGCGAGCCGCGCCTGCCGTGGGGGCCAGTCGATTGGAAAACAATGAGGCGCGAGGGGGAGCGACTCCTGAGCGGGCTTGGCATTCGGCTGGACGTCAAGGTCCCTACCATCCATCTCAGCATCGCCATGCAGCAAATGGTCATGCTGGCCCGGGCCGTCTGCCTGAAGGCTCGTCTTGTCGTTATGGACGAACCAACGTCATCCCTCGATACGAACGAGGTGCGCGTCCTCTTTGAAGTTATTCGTCGGTTCCAGGCAGAAGGCGTCGGTATTATCTATATCTCTCATCGCTTTGACGAGATCTTTGCCCTGACGAACCGTGTCACGATCCTGCGCGACGGGCGACTGGTTCGCACTGTCGCCACCAAGGACACGAACAAGCTCGAGTTGGTAGCCCTGATGTTGGCCCGTAAGACGACAGAGGTCGAGGCCTCCGGACAGACGGCCTTTCAGCAACCCGAGGCACAGGTATCACGTGAACCCCTCCTCGAGGTCGAAGGTCTCACGCGACGTTCGGCACCCATCGATGTGTCCGTAACCGTGGGTCGAGGGGAGATCGTCGGCCTAGCCGGCCTACTGGGGTCGGGTCGCACGGAGTTGGCGCGCGCCATCTTCGGCGCCGACCGACCGGAGCGTGGCATCATCAAGATGGCGGGGCGCAAGGTGCGCATTCGGTCACCGCGCGATGCGGTCCGCGCCGGCCTGGCGTATACACCTGAAGATCGCAAGACAGAAGGCATTGTGCCGCAGTTGAGTGTGCGAGATAACATTGTCCTCGCTGCCTTGCCGCGCTTTACCCGCTTCGGTATCCTATCCACGCGCCGCCAACGCGCGGTTGCCGACGAGCTCATCAAACGCCTGGACATTCGTACACCTAGTCCCTCCACACCCCTCCGCAATCTTTCCGGGGGGAACCAGCAGAAAGTCATACTCGCTCGCTGGCTCTGCATGCGTCCCCGACTCCTTCTGATGGACGAACCGACGCGTGGTATCGACGTCGGGGCCAAGGCCGAGGTCCAGCGTCTCATCGACGAGGTGGCGCACGAGGGCCTGGGGGTTCTGATGATCTCCTCCGAGCTGGAGGAAGTGATCGAGGGAAGCCACCGCGTGGTGGTGATGCAGGAGGGCCACAAAGTTGGCGAGCTGACACATGGAGAAGCCAGTGAGGAGCGCGTCCTCCACCTGATCTCGCAGGATTCCTTCGCGTGAGCGAGACCAATCTCCCGGTAACCCCACTCGACCGCGCCGTTCCCTCGAAGCCTCCCGTGTCCGCCCCACGCTCTCGCCAGCGCCTGCTCCCTTTTCTCCAGATCTACGGCTCGGTGGTGGCGCTCGGCTTGCTTCTCCTGGCGGCCCGCATCCTCAGTCCAACGTTCCTCGATTGGATCAATATCCGTCAGCAGTTGCTCATCTTTGCCTTTGGAATCGGCCTCATCGCCGTCGGTCAGACTGCCGTCATTCTGACCAATGGGATCGACCTCTCGGTCGGCGCTTTGTTGGCCGTGGGCTCCGTCATTTCCGCTCAGCTGGTCATCAACAATGACAGCATGGTCTTCGTCTTTCTCCTTCCCATGGTGGTGACGATGGCGATGGGTGGCCTTTCCGGTGCGATCATCGCCAAGGCGAAGGTCCAACCCATCGTGGTCACCCTGGCAATGATGATCGCCGCGCGCGGAATCGCTGAACTCATCACCGCCGATAACATCCTCCGACCAGCATCCGATCAGTTCAGCAATCTAACCGCGAACGCCTTCGGCACCAGTACGTACACCATTCCTTTCGCGGTCCTTGGCGTGTTCCTCGTATACCCGATGGCGGCGTTCATCTTGACCCGCATTCCCCTGGGCCGGCATATTTTCGCTATCGGCGGCAATGAGGAAGCGTCCCGCCTGTCCGGAGTCGACGTCAATCGGGTGAAGATCGCGGCGTACGCCGTCAGCGGCCTACTGGCGGGGCTAGCCGGTGTGCTCTGGGCCTCCTACGAGTCCACCGCCGATCCGCAGAACGATGGTCTCTACTTCGAGCTGGCCGCAATCTCCGCCGTCGTTATCGGCGGCACCTCCCTCCTCGGAGGCCGCGGCAGCATCTGGCGCACCTTGGTGGGAGGACTCATCATCACCGTCCTCAATGCCCTCTTGATTCAGATGGGACGGGACTATCCTGATCAGCTTATCTCCCAGGGCCTGATCATTGTCGGCGCCGTCATTTTGCAACGGAGGGCGGACTGAGTATGTCAACGGAGAACGCGAGCCAGCCCTGGCGGCGGAGCCTACGGCTTTCCGTGCTGCAGCAGGAAGGAGCAATCGTCGCGCTCCTTCTGCTGATCATTGTGTGCTCTGTCATCTCTCCAGACTTCCTGACCCACCGAAATCTTTACGATCTCGCTGACCAGATCCCCATTTACGCCATGCTGGCCGCCGCCCAAATGTTAGTCATCGTCAGCGGAGGCATCGACCTGTCGGTCGGCTCCCTGGTGGTGGTCGGGGCTTTTTTCGCAGCCACACAGTCTTTCGACGGCACGCCCCAGGCGATCGCCGTCGCCCTCCTCGCGACCGGTCTCCTCGGCATGATCAATGGGCTCGCCATCGCCTATACCCGCATCCCTCCGTTCATTGTCACCCTCGGCATGCTATCGGTCGCACGCGGCGTCGCTCTCGAAGCCACGTCGATCTATCACGGTCAGAGTGTGGCGGCGGGAGGCGCCCAACCGGTTAGCTCGATTCAACATGGATCGTTCATCTTCATCAGTCAGGGAACCCTGATTGGGGTACCGTTCCCGGCATATCTCGCGGTCGGCGTGTTCCTGGCTCTGGCCTACACGCTTCGCTACACTCGGTTTGGGCGGCACGTTTTCGCCCTGGGCGGAAATGAGGCCGCGGCCGATCTTCTCGGCGTGCGCGTGGCACGCGTGAAAATCGCCATTTACACCTTCAGCGGACTCCTGTCGGGCTTCGCCGGGGTGCTCCTGGCCTCGCGTCTCTCGTCCGCGCCGCCCACCGAAGGGCTGGGCTGGGAGCTCGATTCCATCACCGCTGTGGTTATTGGAGGAACCCTCCTCACTGGTGGCGTGGGTACGGTCCGCGGAACCCTCGCCGGATTGCTCTTCATAAACATTCTGCCCAACATTTTTAACCTGACCGGGGTTGATCCCTCCTGGCAGCTCGTCGTCCGCGGTGGTGTGCTTCTGGCAGTGGTGATCTTCCAGGTTCGACTCGTGCCATCGACGCGGATCGGAGGACTGCAACTTGGGACTGAGCCCAACCGCCCCGGTTCATAGGAACCACCGGCGGTTCGGTCGAGCCACGACGTCGAAAGCGAGAAACGTTCATTGATCATTACCGATGTCACGACGATCAAGCTGCTCTTCCCGATGCCGAGGGCGATGGCCGACGCCATTCACTACATGCCAGACAGACCAGCCCTGTTGGTGTGCGTCCACACCGATGAAGGGTTAATCGGCCTTGGTGAGGCCGCGTCCTACGGCGGCTCTCTGGAGAGCATCGAGGCAGTGGTTATCGGCGAGCTACGACGTACCATCCTCGGTGAGGATCCGTTCAGAGTCGAGAGGCTCTGGCAGATGATGGCATCACGCGCCCATCAGCGAGGGCGTCGCGGCATGCTGATGATGGCCATCAGTGGCATTGATATCGCCCTTTGGGACATCATTGGTCAGGCAACCCGTACGCCCCTCTACCGCCTCCTTGGTGGCTACCGAGATACCCTCCCCGTCTACGCGTCGGGCGGGTTCTATGCCGGCGACAAAGATAGCCGGGCACTGGCGGAGGAGGTGGGAGGCTATGCAGCGCTGGGGTTCCAATGCGTCAAGATCAAAGTCGGACGTCAGCGTGACGCCCTCATGAATCCACTCAACGACATGCAAGCCGCCGACTACGCTGCCGTCAGCTTCGACGAAGATGTCGAGCGAGTGCGGTCCGCTCGCGCGGCGATTGGCCCGGCTGTGAAGTTAGCCATCGATGCCAACAACGCCTGGACGCCCTCCCTGGCGCTAACGTTCATGGCACAAGTGGAGGACCAGGACATCTACTGGCTCGAGGAGCCGGTTGCCACCGAGGATCTGGAGGGATCGGCGCTGGTGGCGCAGCAGCTTATCACCCCCGTGGCAGGATATGAGACGGAGACCGGGCTGCCAGGATTCCGCGCGATGATGGCGGGACGCGCCGTCGATATCGTCCAGCCCGATGTCATCTGGTCTGGGGGGATCACCGAGTCGCGAAAGATCGCCGCCGTGGCTCAGTCCTATGGACTGCCGGTAATTCCGCACGTATTCTCCTCAGCCGTGAGCTCCATCGCGAACATGCACTTTATTGCCTCTATACCAAACGGAAGCTGGTTGGAATTCGATCAGAACCCGAACGCTTTGCGTTCCGACCTTTTCGAAGAGCCGTTGTCAGTGGGATCTGATGGCAGCATATCCCTTCCCGATCGGCCGGGACTCGGGGTGACCCTCAATATGGATACTGTTGATCGGTACCGGGTCGAGTAACTAGGCCCCACGGTACCGACCGCAAGCGCTGTCGAATGTCAGAGAGGAGGAGCCGGAGTGAGACTGGAAGGCAAGGTCGCAATCGTCACTGGGGGCGCCCAGGGAATGGGCAGAGCTATCGTGCGCCGCTTTGTGCAGGAAGGTGCTCAGGTGGTGGTCGCCGATCTTCAGAAGGATGCGGCCCAGGCCGTGGCCGCTGAGCTGAGCGGAGCCATCGGCGTGCGGGTCGATGTGCGGAACCAGAACCAGGTCCAGACCATGGTCGAGACGGCCATCCGCGAATTCGGCGCGCTCGACATACTGGTGAATAACGCCGGTGTTGGCAAGATCATCCCATTCCTTGACACAACTGAAAAGGATTGGGACTTCATGTTCGACGTCAATTGCAAGGGGCTTCTCTGGTGCAGTCAGGCGGCGGCAAAGGTCATGATAGACCAGGGACGCGGCGGAAAGATCATCAATCTCGCATCGCAGGCGGGACGGCGGGGCGAGGCCCTCGTGCTGGCGTACTGCGCCAGCAAGGCATGTGTCATCAGCATGAATCAGTCGATCGCACTCGCACTTGCCCCGCACCGGATTAATGTCAACGCGATCGCGCCCGGCATTGTTGACACGCCGTTCTGGGAAGAGGTTGATAAGCAGTTCGCAAGCTTGTTGAACATGCAAGTAGGGGAGCCAAAGCGCACCTTTTCCGCAACCATTCCGCTCGGCCGCATCGAACAAGTGGAGGATATCACCGGCGCCGCGGTGTTTCTTGGCTGCTCCGACTCCGATTACATAACCCAGCAATGTCTCAACGTCGATGGGGGCAACTGGCCCAGCTAATCCATCCAAAATTTCGGAGTACGCACCACAATCGCCGGCATATCCTCCGGCACACTAGTCACGAGCGACACCCGGCTCCGCTGATCGCGTACCCATTGCAAATGACCGGCATCGGTGAGCATGGCGTTGTGGTGCGTATCGACCACGGCGAACATGCCGCAGCCGACGTCGCGCGTCGTATGGCGCTCGCCCCCCCCCTTTTCATTAGTAAAGTAATTCATATCTATTTCTTGCTCTTCTAAAACTAAAGTATCAAAACATCTTATATGCGTTATTCAATTGCCTCTAACAGAGGCGTATTCTTAAGTTGCTTAGAACTATACAGCAAAGGAGACATTTGTGAGGCACTTAGACGCCACAACTGCCCTGGTGATCGTGGATGTGCAAGACGTTTTTGACGAATCGCGATGGGGACATCGAAATAATTTGAATGCAGAGGCCAATATCGCGCGTCTCTTGGGGGAATGGCGGCGAACAGAGCGACCAATCTTTCACGTGCGCCACCTATCGCCGGTGCCGACCTCTTCATTCAACGTGGCCCATGCGGGGAGTCGTATCAAGGAGATCGTTCAGCCACTCCACGGAGAGCCCATCATTGTCAAGTCGGTCAACAGCGCATTCATCGGGACCGATCTTGAGGAGCGCCTCCGCCATGGTGGCGTTACGGGACTGGTCATTACCGGGTTGACGACCAACCACTGTGTCGAGACTACAACGAGAATGGCCGGCAACCTGGGCTTCGACACCTACTTTGTGTCCGATGCAACAGCGACCTTCGATAGAGTTGGCCCGGACGGGGTGCATCACACTGCAGAAGACATCCACGCGATGACCCTGTCCAACCTGAACGACGAATTTGCCACGATCGTTGATACAGATCAGGTGCTCAGCCAGTCTGAGGCGGACAGAACGCGGCCAGAGCCCGACCTTGCTGGTCTCTCTCATGTGTAGCAGGCTGGAACGGCTTGATACGTCACCTATTGAGGAGAATGCCCCGATCTTCTGGCAACGGACGGTTGAAACGGAGTTGTTCCCTGTAGCAGGTAGAGACACAACATCAACACCCCACCTATGAGGATCATGCCCGCCGCCACCGTCAGTGCAAGCCCAAAGTTATCGGAGTGGCCAGCCAGGAATGCGGCAAGCAAGGGACCAACGATTTGTCCCAGCCCAAAGATGGCGGTCAGCAATCCGATCGCAGTAGTAGAGGAACGGTCGGGCGCTAGCAGTCCTGCCAGGGTAAGCGTGAGTGCAGAGATACCTATGAACGTTCCACCGAACAGCACGGCTGCGGCTAACGCAACTGCCAACCCGTTCCCAACAGCCGGTAGCGCGGTCCCGCACGCCTGAGCGATGTAGGCGACAGTGAGTGCGGGGATGTAACCCAGCCGTCCGGCAAGACGAACCCAGAGAATAGCCGATGGAATCGCTGCCAGACCGGCGACGATCCAGATGCTTGCACCGGCGTCGCTCAGACCTCGCATATGATCGACGATCGCCACCAGAAAGGTACCTGTCACGATGTAGCCCGCCCCCTCCAAAAAGTACGCGCCCAGAAGTAAGGCAAGTGTTGCCCGCATCCCTCCGGTGCTGGTCGACCCAGAGGGGGCTGAACTCCCGTGCACCGGACGAGGAGCATCAGGGAGCCACCGCCAAGACACCGCGACGGCCACAGTGGCCACGACGGCGAGGGCGATCCAGTCACCGCGCCACCCCAGGGTGCTCATAGTGGCGCGGACCACCACGCCGGACGTCGCGATTCCCAGGCCGACCCCGCTATAGAGCCAACCGGATAGGGAAGTACGTCCCTGTCGCCGGAGGAAGTCGAGTATCATTCCCCCAACCAGGACAAATACCCCAGCACTTGCTATACCCGACACCAGGCGAATGCCTGCCCATGCAGCCACGGCCGTTGTGTCCCCCATCGCTGCGGTAGTCAGGACGACCGCGCCAAGACAGCCAATCACCAGCCGGCGGTGCATGGGACCGGGAGGAATCGCCGCTGCAAGCAGTGCTCCGATCAGGTAACCGGCATAGTTCGCTGAGGCGAGAAGACCGGCGAAGGCGGTATCAAGGTGTGCTGACCGTTCCATTGCCGGCAGGATCGCTGTGTAAGCGAAACGACCGATTCCCATCGCCGTCCCGATCGCGAGCATGCCGGCAACCAATGGACGGATCTCTGTCCTGCGGGTCATGGCGTCGGAAGAGTAACTGAAATGACCAGTCGTCTACGACACACTTGAAGCGCCGGTAGAGATTCGAATAGCTGTGCCCGACACCCGGATGCCGCTATCGCCCTCCGGAACATCCACGTACAGCGTACTCGGACAGCCCATCGCCTCGCCTTGCCGCAGGACGAGGTGAAACGGCGGGTCAATTGCGCGCAGATCCCGCAGATACGCGCCGTACGCGGCTGCGGCCGAACCGGTTGCCGGGTCCTCCACCACTGGTGCTGCCGGAAATGCGCCGCGCACGCGATGTTCCACCGGCCATATGTTCGGCCAGACGAGTTCGATCGTGATCCAGCCGAGGCGGTCCATCAACGACTTCAGCCGGCTATAGTCGTACTCGAGATGGTCCAGACGCTCCGCGTGCTCGGCCACCAGTATCAGATGATGCGATCCGGCATAGGCGACTCGGGGCGGGAGGTCGGGATGGAGGTCCGTCTCCGGCCAGCCAAGGATTTGTAAAGCTTCGTGCAGGTCGCCCGGCGCCGGAATGCTGATAGCCGGCTGCACGCTAGTGAGCGTCGCCATCAAGGCGCGGCCGTCGGTTGGAGCGGTTCCAACCGGCACCAGCCCGCTACGCGTGCAGAATACTCGATCCGCCAGTCCTCGCTCTTCGACAAGCGCCACCGCAAGGGCGATCGTGGCGTGGCCGCAGAACGGCACTTCGGACGCCGGACTGAAGTAACGCACGTCGAAGCCGCTCGCGTCCTCCCCGGTAACGAACGCTGTTTCGGCATACGCCACCGCCGCGGCTAACCGCTGCATCTGTGCATCCGTCCTGCCGGCCGCATCCAGGACGACGCCCGCACGATTGCCGCCGTTTGGGTCGTCGCTGAATGCTGTATAGCGCAGCACGACCATGCCTTCGATCCTATCTCCACGATCGGGGGACAACCCCGATTGAACTGACATCATAAACTCCTAACCTGATACAAAACCTGTTCGATTTTCATCTTTCACCGGCAAATGGATCTGGCGCCTTCGTGATAGATGTTGGCGGATGGTTTCCCAGCGAGGTATTCGTCGTCTACGAACCAGGTGCCTCCGCGATGGACCACGACGAAGGTACTGGTGTACGAGTTGCCTGCGCCGAGGTCCCAATGGGCATCGATGTGGGCGGTTGTGGCTGTAGAGGTACGGGTGTGGAGGCGAACCGTACGCGGCGGATATTGATTGCCACAAAGTTCGACACCTCGATTGGCGTGTCCGGGTTGCAAAAGCCGCTGCCGGAAGCGAGCAGTGAACGGGCATGTGGACCAAGCCACGATACGATGCATGGGCAGTTGGGCGCTACAGGTGTACTCGTTGTACGTGGGAGTGTATTCCCCGATGACGGTTGCCCGCACAGCTGCTAGAGGTGTGGTGGCGATGACCTGATGTGGTGGGTCACCTGCTGCGCTGGCTGGGGAGAACAGGGCGACGGGAATAAGCGTCGCGGCGAGGAACGCCGAACGGCGGACACGATGGATGCGCATGGATGATTCTCCGATATGGTCGAGTTGGGGGGCGTGGTGTGACAGCGTCGTTGGGATCAGCTGATCACGATTTATGCGACGCAGTGAAACTATCCTCGGATCGCTATGATGAATGCAAGCGAGAGTTGCGCGACCATCTGATCCGGTTACCACGCCTCGGTGGACGTGGAAAAATTATATATGGCGATCACCGCCTTTGTTCGCATGAGCACGTCGAAGGAAGGGTGTGCTCAGGTGGTGGCGGTGGAGATTGGGAACCGTGGCTAACCTGCTTGGTGAGATTGTGGACTGGCACGAGGTGGAAGCGCCCGTAGCCCGAGTGCTGCGTGGCAGAACTGTGCGACTGGAACCCATTGACCCAGATCGCCATTGTCGATCGCTGTTCGAAGCAGCGGTTGGCGATCACGCCATCTGGGATTACTTGCCGCACGGGCCATTCGAGCATGAAGACGAGTTCCGTACCTGGCTGCAGGGGGCGAAACATTCATCTGAATATATGTTCTTCATTCTGGTCGATGAAGCGACCGGACGCGCGGAAGGCATGGCCAGCTACCTGCGCATGGTTCCCCTTCACGGCGTCATCGAGATCGGCTACATCTGGTACGGGCTCCGTCTACAGCGCACCACAGCTGGCACCGAGACCATCTACCTCCTGCTCCATCACGCCTTTGACAATCTTGGCTACCGCCGCGTGGAGTGGAAGTGTAACGCCCTGAACCAGGCATCACGACGCGCCGCGGAACGATTCGCTTTCACGTACGAAGGCGTCTTCCGACAGCACATGGTAGTCAGGGGCCGTAATCGAGACACGGCATGGTACGCCATGCTCGATAGGGAGTGGCCGGCCGTCCGGAGAGCGTTTGAGGCGTGGCTTTCCCCTAGGAATTTTGATGCGGAAGGGAGGCAACACCAATCGTTGTCCGCGATCCGCAATTCTATTGGCTAGAGGACGAGCGATCGCCAGGCAGCACAACTCCCAGGAGGTCTGCATCCGCGAACTCCACCACCGGGTCTGGTGACCGGTGACCAGGCGCTGCTTGTGAGGAATGAGGACGCAATCCACGACCGACGCGAATTCCCGCCCCAGCTCAGTCGCGGAAATGTTCCCTACCCACATCCCACACAGCGATACGCCGGGGCCAGGTCGATGGCCTGCGGGTTGCGGCTCTCGATCGTGTCCAGCACCGCCGGCTTCCCACCCTTCAGTGACACTGTGCCAAGCGTCAGTCGGTAGCGCAGAGGGTTGCTGCCGCCTACGGTGCAGGTAGTGACGTAGGCCAGGCCCGAGGAATCGGACAGCCAGGTCCACTGCGACAGGACGCAGCTCCCCGCGTGAGGAATCGGAATTCGGAACGGGCGGGCGACCTGTCCGCTGATCCAGAGGCTATTGTTCGGGTCGGTGGCGATGTACTTGCGATTTGGCGCGTACTGGAAGTGCGTCGCGCCCTCCAGGGCTGGACCGAAGGGAGGAACACCGTGCACGCCGTGGCCGTTCCCGAGTGCCATGCGGGCGGTACCACCCCGGTCCGACACCAGGAAGAGACCGGTTACCTGGTACCCCGCTCCCATCGCCACGGTAGGGAACTCCAGCGTGTGTAGCCGGCTCGGAAAGCGGGAATCAGTATAGGTCAGACCGTCGCCCACCGGGACCGATCCGCGATGTGGGTTACCATTGCTGAGGATTCTCGAGCGAAAAAGGACCGTGATGGTCCGCTGCCCGCCGTACAAGCGCGATACGGCAATGCGGAGCGTCCGCGCTGGAGTCGAGCCGGCGCGCGGTGGCGCCACAGGAGCGGCGATCGCAGTATCGTCGGAGGCGAAGGTGATGCTGCCGGCCCCAGCGGTGGGCGACACCGGACCCACCTGGAGCACGGTCCTCTGATTCCCGCTGGCCCGCCGGTACTGCACCGTGTTGCCGTCGTACCAGGCCAGGCCGGGTGCATGGCCGCCCGGTTCCCAGGCAATAGCCTGCCGCGGAGACGATAGAAAGAAGCGCTGTGAGAAGACGGTGATGTCGTAGCCGTTCTGGTCGTTGGGCGAAGCCAGCATCACCTGATGCCTGCGAGGCCCGGGCATGCCGGGCTGTGGGGGAGTGGACGGTGTTCGCAGAAAGGCAATCAAGCTCCCGTCGGACGACGCCACCGGACTGCTGTCGATACCACTGTGGGTCAGCGTCGTGCGCCCTCCCCTGTCGGACCGAAAGAGAACGATCGCGCCGTTGACCGCGGCGGCGATGCGGGGCGACGAGTCCAGGGACGCTCTCTGGGCGGCGCCGAGTCCGGGACTCAACGCCAGTGCAACCGCTGCCGCCAGCAGAATCCGCTTCATGGCGCCGTCCTTTCCAATCGTACCGACCAGTTGCACGTGCCGGAGACTTTCTGCCCCTCGACGCGATAGATGCCTGGCACGAGATGGAGGGTCCACCCCGTCCACCTGGCGCCTCCCTTGAAGTGGGGCAGGTGAGGGACGAAGTTGGTGATGTCGGCCACGTGGTAACCGTTGGTCCCGACCAGGGCAAGGTCCGTGGCGCACCCCAGCGGATGGTACCGCGCCGAGAAGTCGTACGTTCCGGCGCCCAGGCGAACCCACGCGGAGAGCCCGGGGCCGTGCCAGCTATGGAGGAAGGGCAGCGGGAGCGGCTTCGCCTCCTGCTGCTTCACGACACGCCCGATCAGATTCCACACCCGGCCGTCATCCATCAGCCAGCCCACGCCGTTGACCGACAGCCCTTCCCCGCATCCTTGACTCTCATAAGCATACGCCACCGAGCCATCGCGACGGACAAACGAGAGCCAGGCCGGATTGACCAGACGGAGACCACCCCGGCAGTTGCCGGACACGGTGTAGTACCCGGTGAGGGCGTTGATCGATTGGACGAACTGGGTGATGAGCGGGCGGGCGATGACCGTGCTCCGGACGATGTGTGAGACGAGTTGCCCTTTCTGGACCATCGCTCGGCGTAGGGCAATATGCACCGCGCTGAAGGGCCCACGCAGATAGGACGACGCCGGACGAGGTGGGTAGGTGAGTTCCTCGGCGCCATAGGCGATGTAAGCCCCACTGGACGGCGTGTCCCCAAAGGTCATTTCCATGGTCAGATTGTGATTATCGATCGACGCGAAGGTGATGCCCGAGGTTAACGCGCTGGCATTGGTGGTCATTGAGCCGGCGGAGCGCCAGCCGCAGGCCACGAACGCCTTCCGGTACCAGGCCTGCACGATATCGACCGAGCCGGCGGTCTGGTACTCGGCGACACCGGTCTGCAGGTACGGGTCCGGGGGATACTCGGGGATGGCTGAGGCCACGAACTGTGCCAGCGACCGGGCGCCGGGATAGAGCGGTACCGACACGCTGACCGGAGCCCGTGGTATGTCACGGGCAATCCCGGGCGGCAAGTGCTGCATCGAGGCCGGTAAACCGGGATGGAGGGTCAGGACCAGGCCCGCGCTACAGACGCCCGTGGCGGAGACCGGTGGCGCCGCGCTTCCCATGGCGCCGAAGGACAGCAGAACCAGGATACTCGCAGCCGCGAGAGAGGACATCCGTTTCATATATACCTTCTTCAATCTTATCCGCACGCCAGGCATCGGACCGCCGGCGCCAGGCTCAGCACCGTCATCGTCGGGCTCAGCAGGGTGACGATCGATCGGGAATGTCCCGTCTGGAGTGACACGGTCGAGAGGGTGGATCGAAAATTCGTCGTGCCTCCCACCGTGCAGAGTGAGACGTAGGCCAGTCCTTGACCTCCGACCAGCCATCCCCATTGGACGATGGTGCAGACGGCCGCCTGACGCGGTACCAGGAACTGTCCGCCCACGCCACCCAGTGCGGTGACCCAGAAGCGACGGCCGGGGTCGGTCGCCAGGCGGTTGCCACCGGGCGATACCAGGAAGTGCGTGGCGCCAGTGAGCGCTGGAGTGGCGCCACGAGCTGCATCGGCCGGGTTGCCGTACCGCAGGTGCGCCATTCCACCGCCCTTCGATATGGTCCAGATCCCGCTCAGGGAATTGCCGGCGCCGTTGATCACCGTTGCCACCAGCAGGCTGTTTCCATCGGGAGACCAGCCGATCTGGTTGGACGTTGGGTGCCAGCCGAGCGCCGTGGTACGGCTACCCATCAACCGCTGGGGGAAGCGCACCTGGACGACCCTGTAAGACGCAGTCGGGACATCCACGATGGCGACGGTGAGATTTGTTGGAGGCTGCTGGAGCGATGCCGGAGGTAACGGCACGGCAATCTGGCGGCTATTCGGCGACCAGGCGATCGCCGGCGCCGAACCCAGGGTTGCGTTGCGGCTGAGCCGCGCGACGATCTGGGAGCCGCCGCCTGGTCCGCGCCACACGCCCACCTCACGGCCATACAGATATGCCAGGAACCGGCCGTTGGGAGACCAGGCGAGCGTGCCAGCTCCTCCTCCAGGCAGGCTGGCGACCAGGATCTGGCGATTGGCGTGTATTCCGACCGTCCAGACCCCGTTGAGCACTGTTTCACCGTATCGGTCTTTTCTGGGCCGATTGGCTGTGACGTAGGCGACCGTACTCCGATCGGGCGAGAGGAGAGGATCGACCGCATTCGTGCCGGCGGTCACGCGGAGTGTGCTGCCGTCACTGTGGAGCGCATAGACCGAGCCACGCTCGGCGAAGGCGGTCACCAGCGGTGAGGTAGCCGCAAACGGAGCCGCTCGGGACGTTGCCGTCGAGGGCAACACACTCAGCAGCGAGAGCACTAGAACCACCAGGACACACGTGACTACACGCGACTTGTTCACGGAGGAGGTCATGGATTCTTCCCTTCGTAGATACCTCGAAAGCGCTGGCGGGCACGAGCGAGACGCTGTCGGACCGTTGCCTTGAACCTATGCACGAGTGCGTGCCCCTTCCCTTTCGATCGGCCAACAAGTATGATTCATCGACCGTCATAGTGAATAACGTTGACGGACGGTGTTGGTAACACTCTCTAACAAAGTTTGGCGGGAGTGGGCCGGCGCTCTGCACGGTGCTGGCGGCTTGCACTCGTCCACGAGGGGGCGACAAGACCAGATGTTCGGCCGTCGTAATCGCGGAGGGTGTTGCCAGGTTCACCATCGTGTGCCTATTCGCGGGATTTCTGCTTCGTATCATGCAGCGGGCCGTCGTCCATCAGCAACTGTAACCATCTCGGCTGCACTGGCGTTCTATCTGATAGGAGGGACGGTATGAGGCGCTGGTCGCTCGTTCTGGTGTCGATGGTCCTGGTGTTGGCTGCGTCAGCAGCAATGACGCGTGCGATGCCATCCAGCGGTTCATCGCAGGCCGCGACCATCCGCACGCTCCCGGTGGGGCCGGCCCGTTGGAGCACCCTCGGCGGGTCGATCTTCGCGGTGGACGGCCATGGCGCGGTGTACTTCTTCGGCGGCAGCTGCGGGGCCAAGCCGGTAAGCTGCTGGTGCGATGTGCTGCGTCAGCATCCTGGAGAGCGATCTCCCACCGTCATCGCCGGGCACGACCCGGGCAGCACGCTGCGTGGGGCGACACCGGCTCAACGGATGCCCCTCGGCGGCTGTAGGTCGATTGCCGTGGACCGAAAGGGGATCGTGGCAATGCTGGTCAGCGACCTCACCCACAATCACTATGGCTACGGGACGCCTGCCATCTTCCGTGTTGATCCCCGCACGGGACGGTATCAGGAGCGGAAGAGCTGCGCTGGCTGTGAGGACAATCACGTAGCCGGCTCGCTGTCCGGGATCAGCTTCAACAGTGTGAAGTCGACCGCTTTCGACGCCGCAGGCACTGTTTACCTGGCCAACGATGACCACCACGTGATTCAGAAGGTTGCCTCAAACGATATGGTCTCGGTCGTGATGCGCCCGCATTGCCGATCGCGCTACGAGAGCGGACCGCTGGTCGAGATTCATGGCTGCGTGGAGTGTTCAAACTCGGATGTGGCCCAGCACAGTGACGTCTTCCATTGCCCGGAGTGGCTCGCGATTGGGCCGCGAGGCGGTATCTACTACATCGACGCCGACGACAACACGGTCCGCGTGGTCGATGGCCAGGGACACGAGCGGGTGGTTGCCGGCGGCGGTACTTGCCGGATCGCGCAGCTGGATCGCTGCGGCGGCGACGTGCGGGCAACTAGACTGTGGCTGCGTGATGCCTCCACCAACGGCCCGCGTAGCCTGGCCCTGGACGCCACGGGCAACCTGTATATCGCCCTCTGGTCCTATCTCCTCCAGGTCACACCCTCTGGCGCCGTTCACGTGCTGGCCGGAAACGGCCAGGTAATCCTCTCCGCGTTACACCGCGTCTATGCCGCCGGCGTCGCGGCAACCGACGTTCCCATCACCGCCCAAGCGGTCGCCGTCGACCCGCACGGACACGTCTACTTCCTGGACGACGCGGGAGCGGTGCGCGAGGTCGTACCGTAGGCGAGTGCCATGGAATCCGCATCCGGGAGCCCTCCTGGTTTCGTTGCTCCGCGGGTTATGCCTGTGGATGTCTCACGCTCAGGTAGGTCGTCATGTCCATCACATCGTGGCCAGGTGTAACAATACTGGCCGATCACGCGTTGTAGTGGTAGATACAGGAGGAGGAGCCATGAGACGCCTGATCGTCACGCTGCTACTCACCATCGCCGGCGTGCTCTCACCCACCGGTGCGGCAGCAGCGCACCTCACACCCCCAGCTATGGTGCGCGCCTACTTCACCGATCTCAACGCGCACCGATACCAGGCAGCCTGGCGGCTCGAAGCCACGTGTGACGTTACCTTTTCGATTCCAAACGGCCCTGGTGCGCCAATCGGGTCGGGAGGCTATTCGGGGAGGGGCGCCTGGACGCCCGCTCCGGTCAGGGGTACTCGGCAACCTGTTCTTGCCTCCGCCCACGTGACCAAAGTCACGCCGCTGCACATTCCGATCCTGGATCGCAATCACATCCTGGCCTTCGGGGTCAGTGGCTGGTACACCTTCGACTACTCGTTGGCGCTGTGGGCCAACATGAAGCGCAAGAACGGCTTTCACGTGGTCAAGCTAGCCGTGTGGCAATGCAACGGTCGCTGGGGCGTCGAGTCGGAAGGGTGGTTGGTCGGATCGGGCGGCGAACTCAACTGGATGTAAAACGGAGACAGGTCTCTGGATCTCTACCGCATCGCTCATCGTCGCGGTCGCCTTTGCCACATTGACTCCACCTTCCTTCGAGTACACTGGTGGCTCGTTGAGTGTCGCAGCCCTCGATGTGGTGTCACCTGCTCTGGCCGTGCTTACCGTGGTGCTCACCGCCGTGGCAGCGATGGCCGCCGTCACGTCGCGGCAACCGGGGTTCTCTCTAGAATCGACTCCATGGCTCCGAAGACTTGATCGCATCGTGCATCCCCACTCACCGGCCCAGGGTTGGTATCGTCGTGTTGGTGCTCGGGAATGCCACGAACGAAGGTTTCACCAATGCGCTGGCCACCCTCTCCAGGTACCGCGGCGGCTCCCTCCGGGGCTGACTCTTTGGGGACCACCTGGAGCGACCCACTTGTACCTACCGTGCGGGTAGCCGGCACTCTCCCTTACGCGATGGGGAGTGATAACGCGAAGCAGGAGTGTTCGTCATCGACGACCTGGAGGCGCCCTCCATGTGCCTCCGCAATCTCCCGACTGATGGACAGACCAAGGCCCAGTCCGCCCGCGTACAAGTGTGCGGCGGGGGGTCGGCGATGGAACCGTTCGAAGATCCGTTCACGTTCCTCGGCTGGAAGTGGCGGACCGTCGTCGCGGACCGAGGTCGTCACTCTCTCCAGATCGGTTGTGACCGACAGCTTGACCGCGGTGCCGCGTGGCCCATGGGTCAATGCATTATCGATCAGGTTCATCACGACCTGCCGAAGGCGGAGCGCATCGCCCATAATCCGGCAGTCGTTCGAGATCTCGAGGTCGATGGTGTGGTCCGGGTGCAGGAGGCGCATCTCTTCGGTGATCGAGCGGACCAGGAGGGCATAGTCGAGCGGCATGAGCCGGCGATGCATGTGATCGGTTTCGATACGTGCCAGGTCGAGCAGGTCCGTAATCAGGACCGCGAGTTGAGAGCTCTGACGATTGATGATTTGAAGGCGCTGGTGCAGCGCCGTTGGCGTGTCCTGAGGCGTGCGCTGCAAGAGCTGCACATGACCAAGAATGATGGTCAGTGGTGTGCGCAGTTCGTGTGCCACATAGGACAGGAACTCGTTCTTTTCGCGTTCCAGCCGGACCTGTTCCGTCACGTCGCGAAGGGTGGCGATGGCGCCAAGTATGCCGCCGGAATCAGCCCGAACCGGCGCTGCGCTGGCCTCCATCACCAGCTCGGCGCCACCTGCCCGGCACATGCGCCATCGCGCATTGACTACCGTCTCACCCCGCAACGCGCGGGACAGGAAAAGCTGCTCCGGCGGATGCGGCAGGCCGGCGGGTGTCAGAATCTGGAATAACGAGATCAGGGAGTCGAGGCGGCTTCCCAGCGTCACGATACCCATCATGCGTGTCGCCGCTTCATTGACAAAGGTGACGAACCCGGCGGCATCGACGGTGATCACTCCCTCTGCCATCTGCTGGAGCATCGCGCTCTGTTCGGCCGCCACTGCCTCCAGACGTGCCGTCCGTTCCTCGACGCGTCGTTCAAGCTCCGCGTTGAGTGCACGCACCTCCGCCTGTGCTTGGGCCCGTTGCGTGACGTCGCGGATGCTGGCGACGACGTAGGATTTCGACTGGCCGGGGACCTCGAGCGGGCTCAAGGTTAGTTCAACGGTCAGTTCCTGCCCATCCTTGCGCAGCGCGGGTAGCTCGGCGGGGCGGTGGGTCTCGATGAGGGAGCCGTGGTTGCCGGCTCGATACCGTTCCAGTCCCGCACGGTGGCGCGAGCGCAGACTGGGAGGGATGAGGACCTCGAGCGAGAGGCCGACCGCTTCCTGTGCTGAGTAGGCAAACATCGACTCTGCCGATGGGTTCCACAGGACGATGCGTCCACTCTCTACGTCTCCCACCACGATTGCGTCGGGGATCGTCCAAAAGAGACGCCCAATGCCGACATCCTCCGGGTCGATCGCCGCGTTCACCCCGTCGTCCATGTCCTTACCGTAGCATTAGAAGTGGGAGATGGGAGAGTTCTTGAGAGAAAGGATTTATGAGCGGACAGTTTTACGCCGCACCGTCCTCGTCAGGATGCGTAGCAACAACCTTCAGGTTGTCTGCTGGAGGCGCCGCGCCCAAGCGCCGGCGCCGGGGCGCACCGCGGCAGCATCATTTCGCGGCATCTCTAAGGACGGAGATCCCTGACCGGGGGCACAGGACCAGCGTCTGCATGACACGCTCCTCCCCGGCGAGGCTCGGTGGTCGCATGCACACGGGTCCAGTCTCCCACCACGGAGCGGAGCAGGGAAGCACGCCCGTGGGTGGCTCGACCATCCCACTCCACCAGCGCAGGCGAGGAGTGGCATGGTGGGACGGCCCAGGACCAGCGCTGCCGCGCGGTCCTTCCCAGGACGACCTGAAGGTCGATTCTACGGTGGATCGTGCGGTGGATTGTGGCCGGGCGGAAGTGGTGAGGGCACCCCCCACCACACTATCCGCTCATGAAGCCTGGAGGGGGAAAGGAAGGCGATGCAGCTTCGTTACGCCTCGCTGATGGTGACGTGTTCGATGCGTGGTGGGTTGACCGGGGTCGAGCCTTCACCGCCCGGTTTCTTGGGAGTCAGCGCAATCTTGTCCACGGCGTCCAGGCCGTCCGTCACTTCGCCGAAGATGGTGTAGTTCGGGGGTAGCCCGGCATTGCCGTGCATGATGAAGAACTGACTGCCGTTGGTGTGCTGGCCGGAGTTGGCCATGGCCAGGATGCCGCGGGTGTATTTGCGCGTGACCGGTTCGTCGCGGAACTGGTAGCCGGGACCGCCGCGGCCGGTGCCCGTTGGGTCACCAGTCTGGATCATGAAACCTTCTATGACGCGGTGAAAGATGACGCCGTCATAGAAGCCTTGCCGGGCTAGGAATGCGAAATTGTTGACAGTCCGCGGCGCCTCGGAGGCGAACAGTCGCGCTGAGATGGTTCCCTCGGAGGTCTCGATCTCCGCTGTATAATTCCGCTTCTCGTCGATCTCCATAGTCGGAGCTTGTTTCCACTGCTGCTGTGCCATGCTGTCCCTTCTCCGCAGCACGAGGCTCATATCGCGTCTGGTTGCCCGCTGCCTCGTGAGTCCTTTGGATTGTAGCCCAGCAACCCTGACCCGTGGCCGGCATCATACGCGCTGTACCACTCCGCACCCGTTGATCCATGGCGACGGCGCACTCGTTACGGCAGTGAACTTCTGGTCGTCTATAGTGGCGTAATGGCATAGAGATGTGGCGCTCGACCGAAATATGGCGCGACGCTCGCTCCCGATGATCGGCTGGGCGCGAAGGAGGGAAGCCAGGTATGTGCATCAACCTATTTTTCTGTCTTCTACAGGTGCAAAGCAGACGGTGTGAGGTAGATGTTCATGGCAATTCAGGCAGGTGACCAGACTGGGACGGCAACGCCGGCGGGCTCGTCATACCCCATTGATTTTCAGGCTGATTATCCGGAAAGCCCGGGCAAACTGTATGCGATTCCGCTTGTCGGCTGGCTGATTCGTGTTGTGTTGCTGATCCCGCATGCTGTTGCGGTAACCGTCCTCTCCGGTGCCGTGGCTTTCATTCAGCTATTCGCCTGGGCTCCGGTCCTCTTTAGCGGCAAGTTCCAGCCCGGCCTCTACTCGTTTGAGGCCGGCGTGTTACGTTGGTCGGGCCGGATGTATGCTTACCTGTTTGGACTCACCGATCAGTACCCACCGTTTGCCCTGGGTAGCGACGATGACGATGGCTATCCGGTTCGTGTCCTCTTCGAGCGCCCCGAGGAGAGCAATCGCCTGTGGGCGATTCCGATCGCCGGCTTTGTCATCAAGTTGATCATCGTCATTCCCCACCTCATCGCGGTGAGCGTCCTCGGTCTGGTTACGGTGCTCATGCAGCTCGTTTCCTGGATCTCCGTCCTCTTCACCGGCCACTATCCGCGTTGGGCGTACTCGTTCACGACTGGCTATCTCCGCTGGTCGATGCGGACCAATGGCTACTTCTTGGGACTTACCGATCGATACCCGCCGTTCCGCCTGGGCGCTTGAGCGCGGGATGGCGGCGCGCTGGTGAGGTGGGTCTTGCGACCCACCTCGTTCGACTAGCATCGTGACCACCTCTCATGCCGCCGGCCAGGCCTTCGACACCGGCGAGTTCCGAGACGCCCTGGGCTGTTTCGCGACCGGTGTTACGCTGATTACCACGCAGGGCGCCGATCACCCCTACGGTATGACGGCCAATGCCTTTTCCTCGGTGTCGCTGGAGCCGCCGCTGGTGCTGGTGTGCGTGGTCGATGGCACTGAGGGTGGCCGGCGAATCCGTGAAAACGGCTGTTTCGCGGTGAACGTGCTGGGCCACCACCAGGAGACACTTTCTCGCTACTTCGCCTCAAGCGACCGGCCACGTGGCGCCGAGATGTTCGACCGTATTCCGCACTGGCGCGCGGCGACTGGCTCACCCGTGATCGATGGCAGTGCGTCCTACTTCGACTGCCGGCTGGTGGCGACGCACGAGGCGGGTGACCACATTATCTTTATCGGCCAGGTGGTGGCGCTCGGCGCCAACCACCAGATGCCGCCGCTGCTGTTCCATCAGGGACGGTATGCGCAGATGGCGGAGCAGGAGATTGAGCCAGGCGATGAGGAGAGGGATTCGCCAACAGCATAGGGCCGCGTGCGCGGTTCATTGGTAGGTGATGAGCGACCGCACGCTAGCCGCCTATGTACGACATCTCTACTTTTGGAAGATCGATCGTTCCGGCGGAGCGCAGGTCGGAGTAACGGTCGGTGCGGCCGCGCCACACGATCCGGAGGAAGGCAGCGATTTCTTCGTCAGATTTGCCCTCGCGCAGCAGCGCACGGAAGTCGTGGCCCTTCACGCCGAAGAGGCAGGTGAAGAGCTTGCCCTCGGCGGAGAGCCTGGCCCGGGTGCAGCCGCCACAGAACGATTGGGTAACTGAGGCGATAACGCCGATCTCGCCCTGACCGTCGAGGTAGCGATACCGGTTAGCCACCTCACCGGGATAGTTGGGATTGACCGGCTCCAGCGGCCATTCGGCCCCGATGGCGTCGATGATGTCAGCCGAGGGCATGACCTCATCCATCTTCCAGCCGTTGGTGTGCCCCACGTCCATGAACTCGATAAAGCGGACGATGTGGCCGGTGCCGCGGAAGTATCGTGCCATTTCCAACACATGGTGGTCGTTGACGCCCTTTTTCACCACCATATTGATCTTGATTGGGTTCAGTCCTACCCGATCCGCTGCCTCGATGCCGGCCAGCACGCGGTCTACCGGGAAACCGACATCGTTCATGGCGGTAAAGGTCCGGTTGTCCAGCGAGTCCAGGCTGACCGTGATGCGCTGGAGGCCGGCCGCCTTGAGCGCCTCTGCCTTGCGTGGCAGCAGCGAGGCATTGGTGGTGAGCGTCAGGTCCCGCAGACCGTCGATGCCGCGGAGCATGGCGATGAGGTGCTCGAGGTCTTTGCGTAGCAGCGGTTCACCGCCGGTAAGACGAATCTTTTCCACGCCATGCCCGACGAAGACCCGCGCCAGCCGGGAAATCTCCTCGAAGGAGAGTAGGTCCTGGCGCGGCAGAAAGGCAAAATCGTGTCCGAACACCTCGCGCGGCATGCAGTAGGTGCAACGAAAGTTACACCGGTCGGTCACGGAGATGCGTAGGTCGTGCAGCGGACGCTGCAAAGTGTCGATGATGGTCACATCTCATTGTAGGCTTCTGGAGCGCCTGACGCGGTGCGGCGCACCCAAGCCGTGATGTGCAGAACCGCGCGGTATGTCCTACGCGGCCTCCCCACAAAGATGCCGATCGAGTTCATTGTTCTGCTGATCGAGGCGGGCGAAAAGGCTCTCGATGCGCTCGCGGACGTCCTGCTGGTAGAGGGTGTTGCCGAGCGTACGATAGGCCTCGCGGGCCGGCGTGTGATAGCTCGCGTTCCAGGCAGCCCAGGCCTCGGCCTGCAAGGCGGAAATCGAGGCAATGCTCTGCTCTCCTCCTGGGGTGTCGTGGGTCGATGCCATGGTCTGCTCCCTTCTCGACGAGATCTCGCCGGCAAATGGTGAAAGTTGATAGCTGCATCATCGCCCCAAACAGCCGCGAGCACACCGGCCAAATGGCCCCTGACTCGAGAGCAATTGTTCCTTACCTCAGTTCCCCCTCCCCTCAGCGCCGCAGGGCTGGACCGGCCACGGCCCGTACAAGAACAGTGTCGGTTTAACGAAAGCATTCCCCATCCCAGGCACTGTCTCCGTAGGGGCCGTGGCTCCGCCCGCCCAGCCCGCGATGGCCCAACTGCGACGCCCTCTCCCCGCGCTCGGGCACGATCGTCCCAGCCGGGGTGCATCCCATGCGGATTCGCCGCGCCGCCTCCAACGACCGTTGGGCGGGTCGGGCAGGAGCCACGACCTCTACGTCACCAACGTCGGATTACAGCAAGCGTTCCCCATCCGAGCCACTGTCCCCGGTAGTGGCCGTACCCCATGCGGGGCACAAGTTGGCTCCTGCCCCAGCGCCGTCGGGCTGCCTTTCTCGCCCAACGGCGCTGGGGACAGGCTGGCAAGCCCTCGGTGTCCCAGCGACGACACCCTTATCAGCGACACAGGCGTAGAAGTCCCCTGACATGGTCCTACCCTCCGCAGCTTTGGGTTTGTATGTACTCGGGGCCGGTCTCCCACCGAGGGGCGGAGAGGGAAGCGCATATGGCCACCGGCGCAGGTATTGGCGGACCGTGCTCCTCTGTCACGAACACATCGCATAGAAGTACAATAGAAACCGCTACCAAAAGGCGGCGCTGGCACCCCGCGACCGGCGCCGCACCGGGAGACACCATCGTGCTCCTATCTATTACCACCACCCACGCACCGGCTACCGACCTTGGCTTCCTGCTGGCCAAGAATCCGGCGCGCTTTCAGTCGTTCCCGCTGTCATTTGGCCGGGCGCAGGTCTTTTATCCAGAGGCAGAGCCGGAACGCTGTACCGCCTGTCTGCTGCTCGACATCGACCCGGTGGGGCTGGCGCGCGGTAGACCGGGGGGCGGAGATGGTCTGCTCGATCAGTATGTCAACGACCGCCCGTACGTGGCATCCTCGTTCCTCAGCGTGGCCATTGCCCAGGTGTTCGGAAGCGCGCTCGCCGGGCGCAGCAAGGAGCGGCCAGAGCTGGCGGATACGCCACTGCCGTTGCGTGCTTGCCTGGGCGTGGTACCGTGCCGTGGGGGCGAGGCCGTCTTGCGGCGCCTCTTCGAGCCGCTCGGGTACCGCGTGACTCTGGAAGGGCATTCGCTGGACGCGCGGTTCCCGGAGTGGGGGGACAGCCGATACTTCACCGTGGAACTGGAGAACACGGTGCGGCTCTGTGACCTGCTCTCTCACCTCTATGTGCTGATCCCGGTGCTGGACGATGCTAAGCACTATTGGGTGGGATCGGATGAAGTGGAGAAGTTGCTGCGGCACGGCGCCGGCTGGCTGCCGGCGCACCCCGAGCGCGACCTGATCGCCGATCGCTATCTCAAGCATCGTCGCTCCCTGACGCGCGAAGCGCTGGCACGGCTGGTCGACGAGGCGGACCCGGACCAGGCAGAGGAGCTGCATGCCGTGGAAGAGGCTGCCGTGGAGGAGCGCATCAGCCTGAACCAGCGGCGGCTGGGAGCGGTACTCGCGGTCCTACAGGCCAGCGGCGCCCAGCGGGTCATCGATCTCGGCTGCGGCGAGGGGCGTCTCCTGCGCGATCTGCTGGAGGACGGTTCCTTCGTGACGATCGCCGGCATGGATGTGTCCCAGCGCGCCCTGGACCGCGCCGGCGCGGCGCTGCATCTGGAACGTCTGGCGCCGGTGGCTCGGGAGCGCATAACCCTGTTCCAGGGATCGCTCACCTACTGCGATCGTCGCCTCGAGGGCTACGACGCGGCTGCCGTGGTCGAGGTGATCGAGCATCTCGATCCGCCTCGCCTCGCGGCCTTTGAGCGAGCGGTATTTGAATTTGCCCGACCGGGAACGGTGGTTATCACCACGCCGAATCGAGAGTACAACGTGACCTGGGAATCGTTGCCGGCGGGAAACTTTCGTCATCGCGATCATCGCTTTGAGTGGACACGCGCGGAATTTCAGGAATGGGCCGAGCGGGTCGGCCAGCAGTTTGGATATGCAGTGCGATTCTTACCGATCGGTCCGGAGAATCCGGTGCTGGGCGCGCCCACCCAGATGGCGGTCTTTGAGCGTGTCTAGCGTGAACATTTCTCTTCCCGAGCTGTCGCTGGTGGTGCTGATCGGCGCCTCCGGGTCCGGCAAATCGACCTTTGCGCGCAAACACTTTTTGCCTACCGAAGTGTTGTCATCCGACTTTTGCCGCGCCCTGGTGTCGGATAACGATAACGACATGACGGCCACCAACGATGCCTTTGCGGTGCTGCACTTTATCGCTGCCAGGCGGCTGGCCACCGGGCGGCTGACGGTGGTGGACGCCACCAACGTGCAAGCGGAGTCACGCAAGCCGCTGGTGGCGCTGGCCCGCGAGTATCACTGCTTGCCGGTAGCCATCGTCCTCAACCTACCCGAACGCCTCTGCCAGGATCGCAATCGCGCGCGCCCGGATCGCAACTTTGGGCCACACGTGGCTCGTCAGCACACCCAGCAGCTGCGGCGCTCGCTGAAAGGCCTGGGGCGAGAGGGATTTCGCCATGTGTTCGTGCTGTCCTCGGTGGAGGAAATCGAGGCCGCCGAAATCACCCGCGAGCCGCTGTACAACGACAGGAGGGGCGAGCACGGTCCCTTTGATGTGATCGGCGATGTGCACGGCTGCGGCGATGAACTGGAGCAGTTGCTGGGGGACCTGGGCTACGTGGTCACAGCGGAGCGATCTGACGGCTCGCCCTGGGATGGGCCGGTGTACGCGCATCCCGCCGGGCGAAAGGCGATCTTCCTGGGCGATCTGGTCGATCGTGGGCCGCGTGTGGTCGATACCATGCGGCTGGCGCGAAACATGGTGGAGGCGGGCCATGCGCTGTGCGTGCCGGGCAACCACGATGTGAAGCTGATGCGCAAGCTACAGCGACGTGACGTCCAGGTGACGCACGGCCTGGGCGACACGCTGCGCCAGATCGAGGCCTTGCCAGGGGCCGAACGTGAGCGATTTATTCCCGAGGCGGTGCGGTTCCTCGATTCATTGGTCAGCCACTATGTGCTCGACTCCGGCAAACTGGTGGTGGCGCATGCCGGCATGCGGCAGGAGATGCAAGGACGCGGCTCGGGCGCGGTCCGCGCCTTCGGCCTGTATGGGGAAACCACCGGGGAAACGGACGAGATGGGCTTGCCGGTCCGCTATAACTGGGCCGCCGACTACCGAGGCCAGGCGTTGGTGGTGTATGGCCACACGCCGGTTCCTGGGCCGGACTGGCTGAACGGCACCATCAACATCGATACCGGCTGCGTGTTCGGTGGCCGGCTCACCGCGCTGCGATATCCGGAGCGCGAGCTGGTATCGGTCCCCGCGAGCCACACCTACTATACGCCGGTCAGGCCCTTCCTGGAGCCGGTCAGACCGGGGTTGCCCGCCGAGGAGCACGCTCCCCTCAGCGCCCAGCAGCAGCACGACGATATGCTGGACCTCGACGACGTGCTGGGGAAACGGCTGGTTCAGACCCGCCTGGCCAACAGCGTCACTATCCGCGAAGAGAACGCGATTCCCGCGCTGGAGGTGATGACGCGGTTCGCCGCCGATCCCCGGTGGCTTATCTACCTGCCGCCCGCCATGGCGCCCTGCGAGACCAGTGCCCGGCCGGACCTGCTGGAACACCCCGCCGAGGCGTTTGCTTACTACCGAGCCCAGGGTGTGGCTACAGTTGTGTGCGAAGAGAAGCACATAGGCTCGCGCGCCGTGGTGGTGGTCTGCCGCGATGCCGCGGCGGCACAGGCCCGCTTTGGCGCCGTTGACGGCGCCGGGATCGTCTACACGCGCACCGGCCGGCGCTTTTTTGAAGATCGTTCACTGGAGTCGGATCTGCTGGCGCGGGTGCGCCAGGCCCTGACCGCTGCCGGCATGTGGGAGCGGCTGGAGACTGACTGGGTGTGCCTGGACTGCGAGCTCATGCCGTGGTCCGCCAAGGCACAGGAGTTGATCCGGCAGCAGTACGCCGCCGTTGGCGCCGCGGCTCACGCCGGACTAACAGCGAGCCGAACTGCCCTTGCCCAGGCTGCGGCCCGCGTGCTGGACGTGGAACAGGAATTGGGGCGGGAGGCGGAACGCCTGGCTCTGGCCGACCGGTTTGTGGCGGCGTATCAGCACTACTGCTGGCCGGCTGCCTCGATTGCGGACTACCAGCTGGCGCCATTCCATCTCCTGGCCAGTGAGAACCGGGTACACGCCGATCAGGACCATCGCTGGCACATGGCGACGCTGGCTGAGATCTGCCGGCACGACCCGGAGGTGTTATTGGCCACGCCGTTTCAGGTGGTGGATCTGAGCGACCCGCTGAGCGAGCGGGCAGCAGTCGCTTGGTGGGAGGCGTTGACGGAGCGCGGCGGCGAGGGCATGGTGGTCAAGCCGTTGAGCTTCGTCGCTCGCGGCCGGCGCGGCCTGGTTCAACCGGCAGTAAAGTGCCGTGGACGCGAGTACCTGCGGATCATCTACGGACCGGAGTACACCCTTCCGCAAAACATGGAGCGGCTACGAAAGCGCGGCCTCTCTCTCAAGCGGTCGCTGACGCAACGCGAGTTTGCCCTCGGGATCGAGGCTCTGGAGCGCTTCGTTCGGAACGAGCCACTGCGGCGCGTACACGAATGCGTGTTTGGTGTGCTGGCGTTGGAGAGCGAGCCGGTCGATCCACGGTTGTAGGTATGGCAGGTTCCATTCCAGGTCGTCGAATAGTCTTTCCTTTATATCGTCCTCGGTGATGAGCGGTAACTCCAGGTCCGTTGCCAGGCCGACGCGCCAGGGTGGTTTCCCCAGTGGCCGGCGGTTCCGTCACAATTACTAGCGTGGGAATAGCCATGCTGTTTGGTAGCTGACCAGGAATGCACGCTTCGAGGCGTTCATGAGCGGACAATGTGGTGACGGTGTGACCGCAGCGCTTTGCGGCCCCGGCTACGATCGACCGTAGAATTGGTCTTCACACCAATACGGTTGACTTAAGCGGCTCTCAAGCCGATGTATGCCACTGTGCCCGTAACCCGGACGTCCTCGCCGAACGAAACCATGGTGTCGGCCTGCGGGCCGATCCCGCCGACAAGCGGACGGGCTACCCGCCGCTATCGACCGAGTACGACCGACCGGTAGGCCCACCCTCGTGTCGTCTCCGTCCGGTAGCCCGGCCGTCCTGGCCGGGACTGGCCCGCAGGCCAGCACTTCCGGCTGTGCGAGTGAGTATTCCGCCTCCCATGTGATGCCGGTGCAAGACGGAGGCGCGTGTGACGCCCCTTGGCGGGGAATCCGCCATTCTCTTAAGTCAACCGTATTGGTCTTCAGACCGTCAAGGGAAGGACCGCGCGGCAGCGCCGGTCCTGGGCCGTCCCACCATGCTGCCCTTCGACTGCCTTGGCGCAGTGGGGTGGTCGAGCCACCCGTGGTTGGGCTTCCCTGCTCCCCTCCGCGGTGGGAGACCGGATTCGGGTGCAGGTGACAACGGCGCTGCGCTGGGGAGGAGTGCGTCAGGCGGACGCTGGTCCTGTGCCCCGTTCGGGGATCTCCGTTCGACGAGATGCCACCGCATGGTACTTCCGTGGGACTGGCCGGCGCCGACGCTTGCGCGCGGAGCCTCCTGCGGACGATCTGAAGACCGATTCTACGCATTATTGCGGGCACCGCTCGGCAACAAAGCTGGCAGCACTTGATAACTTGGCGCTCAACCTATCTCACAATGTGACCCGAAGACGTGCTATAATTCTGTATCTGAATGGCTAGCATCTACAGGATTACACATGGAACAGCGCGTTACGTACCACTTTGTCTGGGGTCCAATGCGCGCCAAGCCGTGCTTGATCGGTAGGGCCGCGCAGCGACTGTACGAGTTGATCCGCGAACGCGCGGAAGAACTCGACATAACCGTGGAGGATCTGGTGGTCTTCCCGGATCGTGTGTACGTCGCCGTGGTGGCGCCGGCTATTCTGTCACCGCATCGCATCGTCTGCCAGTTTAAAGCTCACTCCTCGCATTGCCTGCGTCATGAATTTCAAGAGATGACGAAGATTCCGGCGGTGTGGACGCGGGCCTACCTGGTGCAGGCGGGCGAGCACGTTACCCCCGAGCAGGTGCTGGCCGCCTACGAAGCGGCGCAGCCGCCCAGGCGACGGCCGGGAAGACCCCGGTCGTGCGACTCTCGGGACTGAGAAAGGATTTTTGAATCTCATGCCTACCTGTGAAAAATGTAAAATCAACGACGCGCGCGTACGCCTCGACAGTATCAATGGGGGGCGCCGCGAGCAGCATTACTTCTGCCAGAGCTGCGCCCAGGAGATCATGGGTGGCCAGGGCGCCGCTTCCGGTGGCACGCCGCTGGGCTCGATCTTCGGTCAGGCCGGTGGACCGCCCAACGCGAACGGCGGGGCGCCCGGCACGGCTACCGCCGAGCGCCAGGCGCCGCAGAGCAAGACCCCAGCGCTGGATCACTTTGGCCGCGACCTGACCGGCGAAGCCGAGAACGGCAAGCTGGACCCGACCGCCGGCCGCGCCCGTGAGGTACGTCGCGTCATTACCGTGCTGGCCCGCCGCCAGAAGAACAATCCGGTGCTGATCGGCGAGCCCGGCGTTGGCAAGACCGCCATCGTCGAGGGAATCGCGCGCCGCATCGTGGAGGGCAACGTGCCCTCCGCTCTGCTGGGCAAGCGCATCATCTCGCTCAATCTGGGCGGTATGGTGGCTGGAGCCATGTTCCGCGGCCAGTTCGAGGAGCGGGTCAAGGCCATCCTGGGCGAGGTGCGGGACAATCCCGAGATTATCCTCTTTATCGACGAATTGCACACGGTGGTCGGCACCGGCGCCGCGGAAGGCGCGGTGGGCGCCGCCGACATGCTCAAGCCGGCGCTGGCTCGTGGTGAGCTGCGCTGCATCGGCGCCACCACGCTGGACGAGTACCGGCAGCACGTGGAAAAAGACTCCGCACTGGAGCGGCGCTTCCAACCGGTGCTGGTCGGTGAGCCATCCATCGAGGAGGCGATCGACATGCTGATTGCGGTGCGGTCGGAGTACGAGAAGCACCACGGGGTCCAGATCGCCGATGAGGCCGTGGTGGCAGCCGTCACCCTGTCCGACCGCTACATCAACGACCGTTTCCTGCCGGACAAGGCCATCGATGTGCTCGATGAGTCGTCCGCGGCGCTGCGGATCGACGCCAGCGAGAGCGGGGAAGGCCCGGAGGGCGTGGCCGCCCTGGAGCAGAAAGCAGCTGTGGTTCAGCAACAAAAGGAGCAGGCGGCGCTGGCCGAGAATTACGAACGCGCCGCGCAATTGCGTCAGCACGAGGTGCTGCTGCTAGCCGAGCTGGAAACCGCCCGCGAAACCATATCCGAGGCAGCGCCATTGGTGGTCACGCCCGAACTGGTGGCCCGCGTGGTCCAGGATTGGACCGGCGTGCCGGTAACCCAGATGCTCGAGTCCGAGCGACAGGATCTCATGAACCTGGAGCAGGATCTGCACCAGCACGTGATCGGCCAGGATGAGGCCATCGGCGCGGTCTCCAAGGCCATCCGTCGCTCGCGGGCCGGCCTGAAGGACCCCAAGCGCCCGATTGGCAGCTTCCTGTTCCTGGGGCCGACCGGTGTCGGCAAGACTGAACTGGCGCGAGCCCTGGCGCGAGAGCTGTTCGGTGGGGAGGATGCCATGATCCGGCTCGATATGTCCGAGTACATGGAGCCGCACAGCATTTCCCGCCTGTTCGGCAGCCCTCCCGGCTATGTCGGCCATGACGACGGAGGCCAGCTCACCGAAGCGGTGCGGCGGCGCCCCTACGCGGTGGTGCTCTTCGACGAGATCGAGAAGGCGCATCCCGAGGTGTTCAACGCGCTGCTCCAGATTATGGACGACGGCCGGCTGACCGACAGCCAGGGCCGCACCGTGGACTTCAAGAACACGGTGGTAATCATGACCTCTAATGTGGGCAGCGACCAGCTTCGCCGTGCGGCGCGCATCGGCTTTGCGCTGGGCGGCGACGAGGCGGCCCATGACGAACTTCGTGATAAGGCGTTAGAGGGCTTGAAACGCGCCTTCCGCCCGGAGTTCCTGAACCGCATCGATCAGGTGGTGGTGTTCGACGCGCTGACGCGTGAAAATCTGCGCCAGATCGTCGATCTGATGCTCGAAGCGGTCACTGAGCGCCTGACCGAACAAAATATCGAGCTCGACATCGCCGGCGAGGTACGCGATTTCCTGATCGCCGAGGGCTACGACGAGGCCTACGGCGCCCGTCCGCTGCGCCGTGCCATCCAGAACCACATCGACGATGCTCTGGCGGACGCGATCCTGAGCAGCACGCTGCAGGCCGGACAACAGGCTCGACTCACCATGCAGGATGGTGTGGTGCAGGTGGCGCCGGCTCAGCCGGTGCCGCAGGCGGCGTAATCGTGGCATGAAGGGGGTGAGGGCGCCTCGACGCACCCGCACCCCCCGGCCCCCTCTCCCGCCCGCGGGCGAGGGGGAGCTTCTTTAGGCAGGGTCTTCGCCCGAAACCTCTCTTCTCCCGCCGGCGGGAGAAGAGAGGGGATGAGGGTGCGATGGCCGGCACCTAACGTTCCCCATCAACGGGGTTACGCCTGCTTGACCTCGATCATGCCATTCTGGACTCGCACCTCGTAGGCCGGCTCGGGCATGGTGGCGGGACCGGTCATCACGCTGCCATCGCGCAGGTCAAACTGAGAGCCGTGGCACGAACAGATGATACTGTGGCCGTCAATCCGGCCACTGGACAGCGAGCAGCCCGCGTGCACACAGGTATCGCCCAGCGCGTAGATCTGGTTGTCCTGTTTCACCAGCAGCACCGGCACGTCCTTGGCCTGCCCCTTGGTGGGAGTATTTGGCTGCAACTCCGCCTCGGCCATCACTGCGGTGTAGTCACTGGGTCCCTGCTCAAACGCGGTGTGGTTGATCCCATAGCCCAGGTCGTAGACCTCATCGCCGCCCAGATACGCTCCGGCCGAAGCCAGCAGCAGTCCCGCATTTGCCAGCTTGGTGCCGGTACTGCGTGATCCGGTGAGGCGTGCTACCAGCGATGCCACGTAGATCACGACCACCGTTCCCATGGTCATGCCGTGCAGCAGTCCCAGCTTGCGATCCTTCCCATAGGTATCGCTCCAGTCCGTCCAGCCGGTGGAAGCGGCGCCGACCGCGCTGGCCAGGCCGGTTATCAGGGTGACATCGGCCGCACGCTGTAGCGACGTATCGTTATTGGCGGAGCCCAGCGCATCCAGGATGGAGGTACAGACCCAGGCCCCGATCGGCACATCGGTGATGGCCGGATGAAGGGGATGGCCCAGCCAGGTTCCGTTGAGCGCGTTCTTGATCGGTTTCCCGGCCTTTCCGGCAAAGAGGCCGTTGATCTTGGGCTGCAAGGTCCCGCCAAGCGAATCCAGCCATTGTTGTCCCTCTATAAAACGGTCAAGCGGTCGAAACACGGTATATCTCCACACTGCCAAACTACGCCCAGAACGCTGCATTGCGTCCTTCGACCTCCCATTATGTGGTACGCTACGCACCAGGGCCTGCAGCTCACGTTACAATTCGACCCGGTGAGCCGTTGTAGCTGTGAGAGCCGGCCAGGTACGGGCTCAATCTTGCATATCCCGAGAGTCAGGAGCGGATCTCTTCCGCCGAAAGGTTTCTATGTACGTTCTCAAAGTGAAAGGCGCACGCAACAGCACGCTCGCCTACCATTACATCGATTCGGACGCCGATCTACGCGAGTTGATCGCGATCTACGAGTCGCTTGGCTACAGCCGCGAGGCGCTGATAGTCGAAGAGCGATCGGCCGATCGGGCGGCTTGAAGTGATCTGATTTATCCTGAGCCTTGACCCTCGATACCATCGAGCGGCACAACTCCATTGATTGAAGCGATCCAGCGCGGTATGGATTCACCATTAGCTCGGCCTGGGACAGGTGACCGATGTACATCCCAGGCGTCCTGGCTCCCGCGGTTCGCGTCGTTCGTCAGATCGTGAATGCGGTCGTCGGTTCATAGCGACGCCGCGTCGCTGTTAATGCTGTTTGTGGCAGGTCAGTGTCTATGTCACCCTCCCACGTCGTCAGTGGAGATGTCATGTTCGTGGGTGCCGGCCATACTCGGCACGGGCGCTGGCCAAGGTGGGGCGAGCGGACGGATGTGCGGCCAGCGCCATCCTGTTGCCGAGAGCAAGTGTCTGTCCGTCTGGACGAAGTACTGTGGCGCGAGTGGCCAGGGCACCGACCGGCAGGGCCAGCAAGGCAAGGAGGCTCGCCGGTCGGGTCATGGTCATGATGGTCTCCTAGATCGACAGTGTGACCTGGCCGCCGCCGGCCAGCAGGACGTGGAGGGTGAAGGGTGCATCACCCCGCCGGCCGGTGCTGAAGCGATAGGCGGCGGCGCGATGCGCCGGGATGGTGTGGGCGTTGAGCCGATGCTGGCCGGCGAACAGATCGAAGCCGAGCACCCCGGACTGGAGCGCCATCCGCCAGCGGAAGAGCAGGGTGCGACCGTGATGACTGACGGTGAAGCGGGAGACGCGAGCCGCGGTGACCCCCGAGGCGGGAGAGAGCTTGGCCACGAAAGCAGTCACGTTGCCGTTATTTGTCTTGTTCGTCGTCTGGAGGGTAGTGGTGGTATTGCCGGCGTCGCAGGCATCGGTCTGATTGGGCTGCCTGGTCGGACAGGTGGGGAAGTCGGTGGATGTGGTGTCTCCCGCGACATAGGCATCACCCGAGCTATCCACCGCGATGGCGTAGGCCTCGTTACCGAAGCCTCCGCTGCTGCCGCCGAGGTAGGTGCTGTAGATCAACGCACTTCCTGCGGAATTCAGCTCGGTGACGAACGGCGTCCTATTCGTTCCCGCTTTGTTCGTGGTTTGGAGCGTGGTACCGC
>JAABUH010000771.1_pt1 | contig 42056 bp, 36 predicted proteins | sample 5559121 | NCBI WGS metagenome assembly JAABUH01 (sample SAMN10711871, study PRJNA513364) | rock metagenome | isolation source: Antarctica rocks | place: Antarctica: Victoria Land, Battleship Promontory nord | collected 2015-12-28
ATCTACTCGCTCACTTACTCGCTCATCTTCTCGCTCTATCGAATTTTCTATCGAATTTTCTATCAAACACTCTATCAAATATTCTATCAAACGCTTTATCAAATACTTTATCAAACTTTCTATCAAACGCTCTATCAAAAGCTTTATCAAACGCTCTATTAAATACTCTATCAAACACTTTATCAAATACTCTATCAAACTTTCTATCAAATGCTCTATCAAAAGCTTTATTAAACGCTTTATCAAATACTTTATCAAACTCTTTATCAAAAGTTCTATCAAATACTTTACTAAACGCGTCAATCAAGTGCATAAAACACGTCAAACAATGCTTCAAACAATGCTTTCTACATGACTTTCTATCTATAGTACTCATCATCTCAAATGCTCAGCTATCTATCTTATCTACTCAATAATCTTCGCTTCGAGCTCTATAAAGTTGACGCTAAAGAGTTTGAAGTTTTCATCTTCTTTCTTTCTTCGTAGTTTCTATCTTTCAGAACAACAACAATCAAAATACTTACATGTTCAGCTATTATCTCAGCTATCAACTCAGCTATCAACTCAGCTATCTACTTGTTCATCTACTAGTCAGTCTACTCACTTCAAAACATGCTTTATGCAACGTGTTTAAACACGAATTATTTGCTTCATGATTTACTTCATGATCTACTTCATGATCTTACTTCATTATTCATTACTAATTAGCTCAATAGAAAGCATTCTTCATGAATCAATATTGAACTTTCTATTGAGCTTTCTATTGAACACTCTACATGCTTCAAAATACGCGTTGATCGAGCGCATAACACAAGTCAAACAATGCTTCAAACAATGCTTTTCACTGAGCTATCTACTGAGCTATTATCATCTTTCTACTGATCTTTTGATTGAACTTTCTATTGAGCTATCTACTGAGCTATCATCGTCTTTCTACTTATCTTTCGATCAAGCATTCTACTGAGCTATCATCATCTTTCTACTGATCTTTCAATCGAGCATTCTACTGAGTTATCATCGATCTTTTTACTGATCTTTCTACTGATCTTTCGATCGAACTTTTTATTGAGCTATCTACTGAGCTATCATCATCTTTCTACTGATCTTTCGATCGAGCGTTCTACTGAGTTATCGATCGAGCTTTCTACTAATCTTTTGATTGAGCTTTTCATTGAGCTATCTACTGAGTTATCATCGTCTTTCTACTGATCTTTCGATCGAGCGTTCTACTAATCTTTCGATCGAGCTTTTCATTGAGCTATCTACTAATCTTTCAATCGAGCTTTCTATTAATCTTTCTACACATCATTCAAGAATCAACTTTGTTCTCTATTGAGTATCAAATATGACTTTATCATACATTCTATGTGACTTCATATTGAACATTCTACATGACTTTCTACCTCATTAACTTTCTCATTGACTTCTTCATTGACTTTTTCAGCGCATATATTAAACTGTGTAAATAGCTATTATTTAGATAGTCAAATTAATTATTCAACGTTGCAACTATCAATGCTACAAGTGTCAGAATCGTGTTTGTTGAATCAAACATCAGAATCATGTTTGTTGAATCAAACATCAAAGATGCATACTGCGCTCATAGAAGTTCTAGAAATGTTGACACTTTTATGAATATGCATCAGCTAAAAGTGACGCAAATCTGAGACATAAGATTATATGAATATTTGAATTATTGATCGCTAAAAGCGCTAAAATCTGTCTCTGTCACTCTTTACAAATTGCAGAGACTGTCATTTATCACTGTCTTGTCGTTCAAAGAATGATTGACGAGAAAATGTATTCTTAGATGAGTGTTTAATGCTTCAATGTTCATTTTCTTTCATAGTTAATGAGTCGTAAGCTGCACGAAGAATGTGCATAAACATAACTTCATGACAATTGAAAGATGATCAGATTCTTGATGCAGATCAGTTCTCATCTTGCATTTGTATATCATGAACTGTATTTTCTTGCTGTCAAACACTAGATTTATTATTGTGAGCTGATTGTGAAACTCTCTAATAATTGTGTTTGACTTAAGTAATAGCTTTAATCTTACGTTCGTAATGATGTCTAGTAGAGCATCAATCACTATGTGATGAGTGAAGCATCTTTTGTCTTTTCAGTGTGAGTAATGCATGTTGAAGTCTTTTACAATCAGATGTTTGCAGTCATTTTTGATTAGTTCATTCAGACGAGAAATAGTAAATGATTCTTTCGTAAAGATGATGAACAGCGAGCATGAATTATAAACATTTATGACTCGTAATGTCAATGTTTCATCGTCTGAGCTGCTAGTTAGCAGCTTGATTAAGCAAATGTTTGATTTGATAGTTTTCGCTGTTCATTGATCAAGTTTTAAATGTTTATTGACGTAAATGCATGTTCTTGTCTGAGATGATGAATTCTCTACTAGATAAAAGAAGCTGTGAGTCGAGTTAAATGTTTGCAAAACGTTGATGTTGCAACTTTGTTTCTGAATGATTATTATGTTGAATTTGCAAATCTCTCTGTTTATCAAGAATGATTTCTGAATTTTTAGTGACTTTCTGATGTTGTATTGTAGAATTTGCAAAAAGAGTTGTTTTGTCATAAAGATATTTGTAACTGCTATTGACTCTGCGCTGAAATGACTTTTTGTATGCTTTCAACTACTGAGAGTCTTTCACATTTTTTAATTTGATGTTTCTGTGTCTATTCAGACATCATGTCTTTTAAGTTGCTAATCACACATGAAGAGTGATCAACTCATCTCTTCTTGACTTTCATCACTTATCATATTGACTCGTCAACATCTTGACTGCTTGTCATCATTGAGACGTTTATTGAACTCGATGAGTTTGTTGAACTCAAGAGATTCATTGAATCTAAGAAGTTTAAAAAGAAAGAAAAGAATGAGCAATTATATTTTGACACTTCAGAATATTTGATTGATTTATTTTGAAAGATTTTTTCTGATTGCTTTATCTGTAGTTTTCACTTGAAACATGAGCATCTTCAGAATTCGTGACTATCGTTGCAGTTCATGCATCATTTTCTATTCATTGATACAACGCATCTTTTAATGTGATGCTTGTCTGCACATTTGAAGCAGCATTCTTCATTTTTGCAAGATTTAGTCACATGATCAAAATTGAAGTACTTGTAGCACTGTGTAATACAACAGTTCTTTTCAAACAATTTGCATAAGCATTCTTGATATGAGTCTAGCATGCTTATGTTCAATAGTCAATTCATCATTATTTTGATCACAATCTCTACGATGAGCAATAAGTGAATATTCTCACTTTCAATTACTTTCTTAAGTTAAGCTATTTTCAGCATCTTTAGATCTTCGTGAAGTCTTGCATTGTTTTTCATCAATCTTTTAATGATTATTTTCTAATTGCTTGTATTCAGTATGATGTGTATATTATGTGTCAATATCGCGAAGCTTCAATGCACTACATGCGCTGAGTCTGCGATTCTTTTCACTCATTTTTGAAACTTTTTCAGAGTTGCTTAAGCTTCTGAGCTTACTGCGTGCAGTGTAATATCTTCACTTTCAAGCTTGCAAATCGACATGATTAAATCTCATTACATCATTAACATGTTTTCAATTTTCTGAAAGATCTGATCAACTGACTTCTTTTGTATCTTTTTTATCTCTTTTCTTTTTGCTATTTTTACTAGAACTTTGCATTTCTTACAAAGTAATGATAAATCATCAATGAAACTCATTTGTACATGATGCTGACTACGAATCTACTGTTTAACTACAGTAAAGTCTAAAGATTATTAAAAGTTTGAACAACATTGAAGCGCTACGTGATGATGAAGCGCTGTGCGTTGATCGCATGCAGAGTTTTCGTGATCGCGCAGACTTTGATAATCTCAATGCGCATATTACAAAGCAATCTGCACGCAGATGAGAAAGTCAAATAGAACACAGAACTACGAGAAAAATCGCTTATGAAAATCATTCAATTCAGCATCTTGTCATCGCAATGATGAGAACTGAGATAGAACATTCTTGCGTTTGATCTGTTGAGAATGATTAGCAGAAAGAACTTGAATCATGAACACTTTTTAAATCTACGTGCTAACTATGTATAGATCTTGTTAAGACTGCGTGTCTGTTACTACGACATGAGCAACTCATGAGTCTCATTAAGTTCAACATGAGCAAACTTGAGAGTCTTGTTAATATTGTTTAACAGATGTTTAAATACAGACATTCTATATGTAAATGATACGCTGATGAGAAGACTTCGTTAAGAGAAGAGAAACACAAGCGAGTTAATAGAGAATGATTGAACTACGTTGTCTGATTAGAAGTGTAGCATATGAACATTTTTGCAAAACATGATTGATCTGCATAAGAAAGATCTTTACAGATAATATGAAACAGATGAGTTGCACATCTTACAAGCGAAGTGAGTGTCTGCGAAGCATGATATACAATGATGATGATTGTTGATCTTGAGAATCTTATCTCTTCACTGAGCTTTGACTCTTGAATGTCTTGATGATAAAATCAATCTCTAGTCAAAGATATCATCTGTATAGCTTGAGAGAACAGTAACGCATGTCAATGTGATTAAAGAAGAAATCGACTGCAATACACATGCATATCACTGATGAAACATCTGCAATTCATGCTTAAGAAGTAAATTGTTGAAATTTGAGCAATGAGAGATTTTGCTCATCTTGAACTGTGAATCTGCTGCAAGAGACTACTTCTCGCTAAGAAGAAAATCAGCATAGAGATCATGTCTTATGTATGTTGCATGCAACGTATGCAACATATTTTCAATAAACAAAGTGACAGAGAATCGAAAGTATCATGAAAAGATATACAAAGTATACAGTGATAGTCAGACTTCTCTGAAAACAGTGAAGACTATAATATCAACAAAAGATCAGACATGTCTGCAACAAGTTCAGATTGCACATGAGAGCATTTGATCTTAAGAAGTCACGCTGAAGTTACATTGAGTGACAAAACATGCAGAAGTACTTGAAAATAAAGTGATGAACAAGATGATTGACGATGCACATGATTTGTCTCTATTGCTGACTGAATGTTAATGCACTGAAGTGATGACAAGATTGACACTCATACAGAAATAGATCAAACAAACATGAAGAGTAGTCTGAAAAGAGAAATTCAATGCAGCTCATTTTTAATATTTGACATTAAAGATGACACATCAACATCTGTGACTGCACAAGAATCATGCAAAGTCTTACAGTGCATTATTGACACAGTTACGCATGAGAAAAATTGACTTCAATCAATTTCTACATGAGAGACGAGTATTCAATGTCGTTATAATGATGTGCAAGTGCAACAGAGATCAAATGTTGATTAAGCACATTTTATTAACATGTTTCAGATGAAAAGTAGAATGAAAAGCAATGCAATGAGAAGAGAACATCACGAACTTGAGAAAGCTCTTAGAAATCGTGAGCGCAACGACGATGATGATTCAAATGATACTTTCAATGAGCATATTGAATCAATTTCAAGCTATGACGTCATTGAAGAATCAGATGAAAGAGAGAAAGAATAGAAAAGATATAAATTCATAAAGTTCTTGCATTGAAAACAGTTATAGTATAAAGCGCAGAAAGGAGCGATTTTTGATGCGAAAAGAGCGCTGTGTTAACGCAGCGCTCGCTACAGTATATAAAATCTTGCATAGACTCATAATGAGTGTTGAATCGAGTAAGAATTAAAAAAAAAATGATAAATCATCTTTGAATCATTACTTTCTCATTATTGTTTCTTCTTTTACTACATTGACTTACAATGATGTTTTAAATGTGAAATGCATATTTTTTTATGCTTGTAGCTGTTTATTGAGAAGTTGAATGAATATCTTCAACTTTTATACATTCTTTGCAATAAATGCATCTTGACTTTTTTCTTTTCAATCTTTCTTTCTGAAATGTTTTGAAGATGTTGAATCAGCTTTAAAATCACTTTCTTTCATGAATGATCTTTGCTCTTCTCTTTCTTTAACATTGATGTCTGTGTTAGCAGATCAATGATACTGATAGTGTTCATCTTATCATTGCATGAGCGTTTAAATCTCACGTCGCTGTCTCTTTGCAATGAGTCAACGTTGCTTGCAATCATCTTCAAATCAACATTATTGCTGTTCATGCAATTCATCATCATTTATTCATTTACTTGATTCTTACTCTCTCATTTGTAATGCTCTTTTCAAAAATTCGTTTTGCATGTGTTGTGATTGTTTTTTCAATAAAATTAACAATAATGAATCTTTATTAATTACTTAAAAATTAAAACAAAAATAACTTTTTTAATTAACATTTTTCTTTTTTGAAGATTAAACCTTGAAAACTATGATCTCACTTCATACTGTTAAGCATCATTCTTCGTTTAATCAACTAAACATTTATCATGATTTAATCATTTATGAAAAATTACTTCAAGAATGATTAAAGTCAATAATTGTAACTCTGAATTAACTAAGTTAAATACTTTCAAAATAATTAAAAAAAAGAATTAAGTATCAAATATATAATTATATATATAAAAATCGAAAACTTTGAGAATGAAAATGAATTACTTAAACTATCTAAAGACAGAGCACATCATCAACATGACATCAACAAGTGAACGAGAGATGATTATCACTATCTTGCAGAAGAATTCAGTCAAGATGAAAGATATACAAAAGAAATTACACAAGCTGCAAGTACTCTATGAGCTCAACGAACGTAGAAACAACGAGCTGATGCTCTGAAGAAAGATGAAAAGTTTGACAAAGATGATAGAAAAGCTGATGCATCAATGTGTCGCTGCGTTAACTGTCAATCAACACATGAAGAATCAGCTGAAAAGACTGAAAAAAATAATGAGCAGACTTGAAAAAGAGTTTGTGAAGAAGAGAAAACATGTTGACAGTTGAGCGAAGAAAGTGAGCATGAAGTCGATGACATTATTTGAGAGTCATCTTGTGTTCAACGTCAACATATCATCATCAGTGCAAAATCATTGTGAGAAATTTGAAGTAAAAATCTTCATCAAAAAGAAAGAAGAAATAAAGAGAATCATAACAACAACAACGAAGAACATAGTGAGATGAGCAAGAAAGATTGATGTCAACGAGATGTTATCGATGCGTAAAAACATAGAAACAATGAAAAGATAATTGAGACTGCTCATATTTTGAATCAAGATAAAGAGCAGCAAAAGAACATTGAAGAAAAATGATTTTTGAATCAAAGAGATATTGTTGAATACATGTTTGCATGAAATCAGTTTTGAATTAGTGATACATGAGATTAAAGTCGAAGAAATGTTTAAGAACATAAAGAAGAAAGAGACGAGAGTGCTCATCAAGATCAACAAAAACATACATTCAGAAATGATGATCAAGAAGATTGAGTGACTCACAAAGAAGAGTGAGCAGAAGAAATACATCTTACTGATAATACATGTAATCAGCGCTGAGATGATAAACAAGCTGATCAATGAGAAAGTATGTCATGAAATTGACATAAAGATCATACAGTTCTACAACTTGAGCTGCAGAGTGCATCAATGTTTAAAGTGTCAAGAATATGATCACAAGATGTATGAATGCAAAAACAAGCAAAGATGCATTTACTGCATACTGAATCATTGCTTGAAGCACTGTTTTTACAAACAGACTTGAGACATGTGAAAATGTGAAGCATGTTAAGACACATACAAAGTCTTTGATTCTTAATGTCATAAACAACAAGCTGAAAAAGAAAGAATAAAGAGAGTCACAAAATACAGACTTCTATATCATGTTGTACAAAGACAGAAAAAACTCAAAGCAGCGATGTCAAAAACATTCATAAAGACATTTATCAATCTGAAATTGCTGATGAACAATGACTTGAAGAGAAAGCAAAGACGCTCAATAAATAAAAGTCATTTGCTCAGCGCAGTCATCACATCAGAAAACACTATATTGAATTACTTAATCAAGAAGTCAAGATCAAATGAATTGAAATTAACGTCAATCATGTTGTTATCAATGTCATTTTCTGTTGAGAATCTTACAAGTGAAGCAAGCGCTTTGCAGATACTTAAGAAAACATTAAACAGTCTGAAATGTAAACTTTAATGTTTCAGCAAAAGAAGCTTTGAATACTACAGTACAACGTTCACAAGTTCAGAAACAAGATGATGATAGTGTTACTACATGAGAAAAAGATAAAGAACTATGACATTTTGATTTTTCAAGAACTCTGATGATTTGATGACATTTTCAGAGCATACTGTTCAGCAACTGTTGATTTCACGCTGAAGAATAATGAAGATAAAATCTGTTTCTACATAAACAAGAAAATTGACAGCAACATTTGATATTCAACATGACACTTCAAAGATGTAAACACAATTACGTTACAAACATTAACAAATGATGCATAAACGACTCAGAAAGTTATACACATTCATGAAGCATACAATTCATCATTTGATTTGATTTAATTTGATTTGAATTCATACATTCTTGTGACATTGATTTAAGTTCGACTCATGAGAAAAACTATGCTATGTATATCGAATGAACAAAACTCTCTGAGAGAGAAAACTGCTCATTGACTACACAATGACTTTACGTCATTGAAACAATAAAATTGACACTATGTTATCAGTAATGAATTTATAGCTTCTATTCAGCGTGTGATGCTTGAGTAAACTCTTGATGAAAGTGTCTGTGCTGTTTCATTATGATACATCATCTTTGCTGTGCTCTTCATTGATGATATTCTATACAACGATGCTTTGATCTTCGATCTTCGATCGTGAAGTTGATTTCATTGCACTCATGATGCTCATGATTGTAGTGTTGAAAACTGCGTTCTCTTGCTCAATGATTATCATTCATTGAGCAGAGAAATATGTGATGAAAGAGAGATGCACATGATGAGAAGATAAAGTGTGATTGTATTGAATAACTCTTTTCTTCTTTTGATTTGACTTGTGTCATGTAGACGTTGAATAGATTGTTAGTATAGATGTGCAATCACAATCATTCAATGTTTGACTTTGATCAATAGAAGAGAATGCATTCTGATTGCTCTCTTACGCTCTTGATTTTTCACGTAGATAGATGTATGACTTGATGTCAAGTAAAGAAGATGAGCTTAAGCTTTTTCAGTATATCAGCGTGATTGATGAGTCACTACTTCTTCGAGCACATGTAGTCACGACTCTCAGACTCATCATTTAAAACAACTATTCTATTTGATATCTTTTCATCAATTACTCAACAACATTGTCAATGTGATAAAGACGTTTCAATATATCAACGCGATTGACGAGTCATCATCTCTTTGATCACTTGCAATCACAACTCTCAGACTCTGCATCTGAGTTGTTTAATCACTAGTAGTATCTTTTCATCTTTTATTGACATCGACATGTCATTAATCTTTCTCGTAGATCGATTGTGACTGTTAGAAGAAATGTTGTTGCATGAGTGAAAACTCTGCATGATGACTTTTTTGATCACGCAACGTTCTAACATCATTCAAACTGCGTCGAATTAAGATTTCTTGACTCTTCTGACTTCTATTCAAACACAGAATAGAATCAAAAGATTCGTAGTCAACATCATGTATAGATAAATCTTGTTATCAGTTTACAATTCATCATTCAAAGATCATGAAATCATTCATGAAAAAGAAAATCTTTCAGACATCAAAAAGACGTTGCACATGTCGAAAGAAAACATTCTTGTAAAAGACTTCAATCTGCATCACTTCACATGAAAAGAATCATTTTATTTAAGACAACATTTATTGTTGAATGAGTTAATTGAAATGATTACAAACATTGATGCATCACTAGCATTATCTCAAGATACAATTACGAGAAATTATCAAGAATCTCAAATGACAATAAATTTAGTCTTCACGACAGAAAACATCACAAACAGATTGATATGATGTGAAATCAATGAAGAAATGAAAAACTTCTCAGATTATCTGTTGATACAGACAGTAATAAATCTTAAAGTCTGCAAAAAGTCAGCGCGAAGATTGCGTTGCAACTGAAAGACAATGAATGAAAAGAAATTCATTAATACTTTGAAAGAACAAATGTTAGAATCACTGTTGAATCAAAAGATGAGATGTTAGTGCATAAATGAATACACGAAGCAATTGCTGAACACACTGAGAAAGATCATCAAGATTTTCACTCTTTGAGCGAAATCATACGAAATGATCAAAGCAGAATGAACGAAGAAGTGTACAAAGATCATCAAAAGCATGCAATGAATGAAAAGAGATTGTCAAATCATCAATGACTGAATAAAGTACATTTAAGCATGCAATAAGAAGAGCAAGATTATCAGAAAACAGAAGCGCAGTGAATATTGAGAAATCATGCAGAATGTTGAGCAATTCTCAAGAGAACTGTTTCAAATCACGAAATGAGCAAGAAATGCAATTGCAGACACACTCACTTAAGCGACAATTTTCTCACTGACGAAGTCAGAGTGCTTTGACATCATCATAACAACGTAAAATAAAATGAAGATGATGTTTCAGACTTACTTTTTATCATCTTCAAAGATTTTCATGCTGAATACAATAAACTTCAAGTACTCATTCTTGATTGAAGATGACATCTTGTTGATACATCATGAAATTAAGAGAGTCATTTACAAAGCGACATCTGATAAAACATTGAAATACATGAAATATACAAATAGAATAAGACGCAGACTTGTTGATAACACATCAGAATAAATACACTTTCTCTTTGAAAGATGTTTACAGAAAAGAATACAATTAACTCAATTCAAGAGCATAATCACAATAGTGATGCAAAAGTCAGACAAGAAAGATTACTTTAATGCAAAGACATATAAATCAATTGTGCTACTTAATACATTGAGCAAAATATTGAAGTTCATTGTATTCAAATGTTTGTGAAATGTCGTAGAAGCTTGCAACTCAATATCAAATACTCAAATGAGAGTTATTAAGCACAGATTAATAAATACAACTTTGCAACTAATTATAAAAAAGATACATACTGTGTGAAGTGACATGAGAAAAAGAGTAATCTTATTGCTGAGTCTAAATAAGAAGAGTGCATTTGACAATGTGATGCACAGCAGACTTTTACATGACATGAAGAAGAGAAAAGTTTTTAGACTGCTTCTTAAGTTTGTGAAGAACTTTCTGAAAAATCAACGCATCACAATCACAATTGATGATTACATGATGATGAAATGCAGCATGAACGTTGATATATTACAAGATTCTTTGCTATCATCGATATTATATTTATTTTACAATGTGAACTTGTTAAAAGCATGTGATAACATCAAGCTGAGAACTAACTTTACAGACTTCATAAATGACATTAATATTTTGATATATGAAAAGTTTATAAAACGTAACTGCAGAGTTCTTAGCAAGATTTATGATAGATGTAAACAGTGATTAAAAATGTATGACATCAAATTCTTGATGACAAAGCATAAGTTGATTCACTTTATGAGAATTTCTAAATAATTCAATATGAAAGTTGATGTAAAGCTGATGAAACATCAAATCAACTTGAAATCAGATATCAGAATCTTGAAAGTTCAACTGAACTTCAAGCTGAAATGAGTGATTCACATGCATTATATCAAAGCAAAACTAGTGATTAAACAAAAGATCATGCAGACAATCATCAAGTTTACTTGAGACTCATCAATGATGATGAGTAAGCAAATATACTTCGTGATGATGCATTCTTTGCTTATTCACGAAGTCATCATATGATATACATTTCAAAGAGTGAAAGATCATTGAAAGAGTCTGAACATCAAGCTGAAATCAGTGCAAGAAAGAGCATTGTGACAGATCATTAATGTTTATTGTGCAACATCAACAAAGACTCTACAAATGAAAACAAACATGACATCGATAGATATTCACTTATGAAAGCTGATACAAAGATCAATAACAAACATGAACTCTTGAAAATCAGATGAAGTTATTGAGATGACAATGCGTTGAATTCACAACAACTTGACACTCAAAAGAGATTGAAAATCAAAGTTATGCAAGACATTTTTACAGCTGAAGCGAAAGTGAATGAAAGAAACATTCAAACAGATGAAGATGAATCAAAGTCATTTTTACACAGTGATTTTCTGATCAAAGTCATTGAAGATAATTATAGTTGCAAACAAGAAAATATCAATAAGATAACACAATTTTGACACATTTACATTGAAGTAAAAAGTTTACTTGAATGATAACGACAGCAAAAATGATATTACAATGATCATGATGAGAATGAACTGAAAGCTAAATAAGAGACTGAAGAGATCGACTTTAATCATCACTCATCATGATGAGCTGAAAGAATTAGTCGTGAAGATAAAACATCTTGCAGATGTAGCAACAGCGAATCAAGAGTATCATGAAAAAATATACAAGATATACAGTGACAATCAGATCTTTTTGAAAGCAGTGAAAATCATGACATCAACAAAAGATCAAGCATGTCTGTGACAAGTTCAGACTGCATATGAGAACATTCAATCTCAAGAAGTCACGCTGAAGTTACATTGAGTGACAAAATATGCAGAAGTGCTTGAAAATGAAGCAGCAAACAAAATGATTGATGATGTACATAAGTTGTCTTTATCGCTGATCAAGCATCAGCGCACTGAGATGATAACACAATTAACATTCATACAGAAATAAATCAGATAAACATGAAAAATAGTTTGAAGAAAGAAATTCAACGCAGCTCATTTTCAATATTTGACATCAGAAATGACTCATCAGCATTTGCATCTATACAGAGATCATGCAAAGTCTCACAACGCATTGCTGACGCAACTATGCACAAGAAAAATTAACTTCAATCAATTTTTACATGAAAGATGAATATTCAATGTTGCTATGATAACATGCAAATGCAACAAAGATTAAATATTGATCAAGCATGTTTTATTAACATGTTCTAAATGAAAGATAGAATGAAAGATGATGCAATGTAAAGAAAACATTATGAACTTGAGAAAGCTTCTAGAAATCATGAGTGTGATGACAGCAATTATTTGAATGATACTTTTGACAAGCATACTGAATCAATTTCAGACTGTGACATCATTGAAGAATCGGATGAAAAAGAGAGAAAGTAAAAAAGAAATAAGCTCATAAAGTTCTTGCATTGAAAACAGTTACAGTATAAAGCGCAGAAAAAAGTGATAGTAGATACAAAAAGAGCGCTACGCTAGCGTAACGCTCGCTACATTATATAGAATCTTGCGTAGATTCATAATGAGTGTTTATTTGAGTAAGAATCAAAAAAAATGATTAAAGTCTTTATTCTTCTGTTACTTTCAATTCAGTTATTTATTCTGAGCTTTCTTCATTTATATCAATTTATCTTTGAACTAACATCATATAAAAGAAACATCAATCATTGTTTAATTTCATGATACTTAATAAATTTACTGACATTGTTATTCTTTTTTTTTAATTCTTACTTAATTCAACACTCATTATAAATCTATGCAAGATTTTATATATTGTAGCGAGCGTTGTGCTAGCACAACATTCTTTTCACATCAAAAATCGCTTCTTTCTGCGCTTTATACTATAATTGTTCTCAATGCAAGAACTTTATGAATTTATTTCTTTTTTATTTTTTCTCTCTTTCATCTGATTTTTTAATGACATCACAGCTTGAAATTGATTCAATATGCTCATTGAGAGTATCATTTGAATGATCATCATTGCTGCGCTCATGATTTCTAAAAGCTTTCTCAAGTTCGTGATGTTTTCTTCTCATTGCATTACTCTTCATTCTACTTTTCATTTGAAACATGTTAATAGAATGTGCTTGATTGACATTCAATTTCTGTCACACTCGCACATCATCATAATAATATTGAATACTCATTTCTCATGTAAAAATTGATTGAAGTCAATTTTTCTTGTGCATAGCTGCATCAATAATGTGCTGTGAGACTTTGCATGATTCTTGTTCAGTCACAGATGTCAATGTGTTATTTCTGATGTCAAATATCAAAAATGAGCTGCATTAAATTTCTTTTTTCAGACTATTCTTCATGTTTATCTGATTTATTTCTGTATGAGCGTCAATCTTGTTATCACTTTAATGCATTAACACTCAGTCAACAATAAAGACAAATTGTGTGCATCATCAATCATCTTGTTTATCGCTTCATTTTCAAGTACTTCTGCATGTCTCATCACTCAATGTAACTTCAGCATGACTTTTTAAGATTGAATGCTTTTATGTGCAATCTGAACTCGTTGCAGACGTTGTCGTGAGACTGCTTGCATCATTCTCACGAGATAGTTAGTAAGAGAAAAGAGATCAAGATCTGAGTCAATGATAGAAGAGTTGAGAGACGTTTCTCGAGTGTATATATAGATGTCATTGTGACTTGTAGATAAAGAAAGTGACATACACGTTCTACAGTATCTTTCTACTAGCACGATTATTGCACGTGTTCATTGTTTGCTTTCTCTGTTGCTTTGATACAACTTTCTATATTGCATCTGTACTCTATTTCTCGACATTTGAAGCTCAACGCAAGAATATCATTTTTATGATATCTTGAGTAGAACAGTTGACTGAACAGCAGAGAGCGACACGACATCTCTACAGTGATCAGAGAATTTACGAAAGATTTGAAGTGAGAATCGATTTGACTCTGAAATACGGGAAATTGGTATAGCGACTTCATTTCGCTTAGAGATATTGACGAAAGCTATTCAAGTCACAGAGTTTTCACAGTTGAAGCTAGAAAAGACGCGTATCTTCAGCTGACAAAAACTGTTTCTCTTTGAGCGAAGATGCAACAGCGAAGAAGAGAAAAACTGACTTTCGCGAATGATTAACACTCAGAAAAGACGCTCTAATCAGAAGAAGAGTTCGTCTGATTTCAAGACTTGCAAGAAACAGACAGCGAAAGCGAGAATCAAAGAACGAATTCGAAGCAATGTAGACAGAAGTACGAGAAATGACGTCAGTTTCAGCAGTGAATCATGTTTCAGCAGAAGCATAAGATTGAGCGTTGTTCGTCAAGTAAAAGAAGGAAAAAGAAAAGCATCTTGATCAGTTGTAACAACTGCAAAAGAAAGAAAGAAGAACTTCGACGAGTTGAGAAGCAAAAACAAAATAACGAGATCTTTTTGACTGCTTTATTATTTTTGCTATTCTGTATTTCATTTTTACAGCTTTCAATATCAACTCACAGCGACAAAATGACAAGCTCATTGAGAACATCTGTTGTAGACACGAGTGCTACGCTCATCAGCTCTCGAGTCAGCTCAGAAATAGATATGATCACAATGTTGTCTCTGAAATATCTGACACTCATGTCATCACTTGAAACTTCGAAAGTCTCGTATTTTGAAGAGAAGAACATGATTGATTTTCTAGAAAGATATGAAGACTTCTGTGATGATTATGAGTTGAATCAGATCGATTGATTTCGCAAGCTGTCAAGATACTGCGACAAGATCATTAATGATAGCATCAAGACTATGATCAAATATATTGACTTCAACTGACAAGAACTGAAGAAGACGATGAAGAAGAAGTACAAGAAAGATGACACTGATCAACAGCTGAATTCTCGAATTTTTCTGAAAATCTTCAAGAATAAGTCTTGTATCATGAAGAATGATCTGAAGCTGTACAGTCAACAATACAAAAGCATATCACATTCGTTGATAAAACGCAAGCAAATGAATAAGTATATTAGATGCTGCTGATTTGTCAAGAGTCTTTCATCTATACTAAGCGAAAAGATCATACGAAAGTGTGCACTCAATTCTGAAGATCTCAGTTTCATGAACTTCAAGAAAGCTAGTGACGCGATAGTGATCTACTGCGACTTTGTCAAAGCACTGTTGAAATTCTTGATCATGATCAAGAATTTCGATAATCTCAGCAAGCTCGTAGACGAATATCAGATTAAGCGATCGACGATGTCAGACAAGTTCTTCAATTCTTCAATAGTAGCACAGTTCAGCAATACGACAATGAATGAAATGATAAATAAGTTTGAGATGATGATGCTTTCTTTGCAGACAGCAACGAAAAAGATTGAATCTTTCATGCAAAACATGATAGCATCTGTCTCAATGCTCAACGTTTATATCTTACGTGAACTTGTCACGTCTGCTCGTTCAGCAATGTTGATGTTGTCATCATTTTCGCTTTCGAAAAGTGAACGAGCGTCTTCAATGTTTAGAATGAAAGAATGCTTCTTCTGTGAAGAAATAGAATGTCAGAAGATCAAATGTCGTCAATTGAATATTTATAAGATAGAAAAAAAGATACATGTGAATGAAACAAACAGACTCTGAATGAAACTTGTTGAAAGAAGTGATAGATTGACATCTTTTGCATTGAGTCGTTCTCAGAAAGAGCTGATTGACAATGCTTTGAAGAAGCAGAGTCAGCAAATGAAAGCAGAACATATCGACATCATCAGACTGACAAGTGTAAGAGCAATGATCACGAAGAAAGCAGAGAACACAGACGAGAAACAGAAATGAGATGAAGAAGTAATGATTGTCACAGCTCGATACAACTATAAGTCAGATGAAAATGCGACAAAGACAGCAACACAACAGAGAACGAGTTCAAATTGAACTTGAAGGAAAAAAGTAAGAAAAGAAGAACATCTGTTGAGCATGAAGAATTTGCGCTCTGAAGAGTATCTGTCGATTTCAAAAATGTTCTCAAAGAAGCGAACAAGTGAGAATGTGATCATGCAGAATGCAGCTGCTCTCAAGAAAACGGTAAAAACAACGAAGAAATTGACGAAAAAGAATTCAGATGACAGCAAGATAAAGTCAGACAATCAAGACAAAAGAACGCAAAACATAGTAGAAGAATGCATAAACACAGAAAACGTGATGCATATTATAATGAATAAGAAGATGCAAGACGTGAGCATTGAACAGATGCTTACACATTCATCTATTCTTCTTCAAGCTCTCTACGCTCAAGTAAAACAATATAAGAAAATGAAAATGAAAAAAACTGATGACATGCGAGTAACAGCAGTAAAATTTGAAGATTCTTCACTTGAAAAGTCGAATACAATTCTGTATGCAGTGACGTGTTCAAGAACATGAGTGCTGATGAGCGATGAGATTTACATTAAGACACTGCTTGATAATGATGCTGAAATCAACATTATGTCTGAAACTCTTGTTGTAAAAGCTCAGTTGTCTATGCAACGAGACATTCATCTAGATATGATAGAAGTCAGCGAAGCAAAGACTAACATTATTGAATGCTGCAACAACGTGAAGATCGATATTGATGAAGCAAAATCAGTGATTTCAATATTTGTGATCAAAAGCAATGAGTACACTCTGATACTGAGCAGATCATATGAGCGAAAGACGCGTCTATGCATCAACAACACTTCGAAAGAAACTTGTGAAATGACAGTCATTGATGATGATGAAAGAATGATGTTCTTTAAATTAATTTTAACATACAATTTTGTCAATCAAGATGTGTTGAAAATATTTCTCGAAAAAGCGAAAAACTCTTTAAACGAGTAGACGAATGCTCTGTTGAAAGCATATCTGCGATGAGAAGTGTAAGCTTGAAGACTGTCGATTTAGCGCGCTTGAAAAGCTCTGAAATGTTCATCGAGATTGAAGAAGAAAAGAAAAAGAAAGATTGAAGCTTCGTTCAACGATTTTGCTCGAATGATAGCATGCGATGCACACAGATGTTATGATGTCGTTTGAACAGACTTGCGATGCGAATGACATGAAGATTTGACCTGAGTTTAATTCGTTAGCATGAGAAGATAGATCATGTCAAAGTAGCGACAGCATACAAGAGAAAAGCTCAGAAGATTCAATCTGTGAATTCATCAGAGTCGAATGACTCAATATCAGAAATTTTGACAAACTGAAAACAAATCTTACTGACTCAGATCAAATTGAATATGACAGAGATGAAGTCAGAAAAATATGATCATTGACTGTTTCTCAAATTCTTCAAAATTGCTCGAGAGTTCAGACTGACTTCAAAGCGAGCGAAGAGAATGATATGCAACGATGCTTTAACTTTGCAAGAGAAGAATTTACTACTAAAGATGTTGTTTAACAGAGAAGCGACAATGATCTGAGACTTCTCAGAAATGAAAAAAATAAAAGACATAGTCTCATTCTTGCAGCAAATTCAAACGATATCGCATGATGCATGACAGACACTCGATTTTTCAGTCTCTAAGACACTTCATCAGATCATCATAAACATGCTCAAGAATTAAATAAAGCATGATATACTGAAATCTTGTCATGACTTGTATCGAAATCTCTGATTTTTGATCAAGAAAAAGTTCAATCAGTATTGCATGATCAATGCAGCGATGAATATGAACAAGATTATCATCAGAGACGTCAATCTGCTCTCAGATGTGAATGAATTCTTCAAAGAATTCGTCGATATGATTATGATCTCTTTGATAGATCTGTTTTCTGAGTACGATCAGATTACGCTGACAAAAATATATTGAGATCTTACAATGTTTATGACATCTCTGAGATTATTGCGACAGACGACGTTATCACAAGATGTCATCAACTTCGTTGCTCAGTTTGTCAAAGTCATAATCAAGATATTGAAGAATCTTATTGAGATATGCAGATCTTTTCTCGACGATATGAAAGTAAAGAAATCGAAGACAATCTATGATAAGGCAAAGATCGCTTCAGAAGTACGTCAGTTTATGCTGAAGCACATTAAGAATCTCGACTTCGTACTTTTGAACTTTGAACTTATCAATTGCATCATATCTGACGAAAAGTTGCAATTCTGCATGTCAAGCATAAAGATTGTAAAATTTGTTTGTGACTTTCATGATTGCAGATCAGAAGATTTCAAAATTATCAAGATTCTAGAATGATGTCTCTATCATGATGTCACATCTGCTTGAGCATTCATTGAAGTATGCGTGTATTATTGAATGTGAATAAAGAATTTCGTCTTGATTGCAGCATCAATATTTCAGCTCTTCAAAAAGAAGATCAAATTCATGTGAGAAAGAGAACAAGAGAAAGTCATGAACAAGCTGAAGCTGACACTGATCACTGCATTGATCATGAGAAGTCTGAACTACTCTGAGCAGACAGAAGAAATTGTTCTCGTCGTGAACGTAAATCTTCAAGAATGAGAAGCGATGTTACAGCAAACAGCATTGAATTCTAAGAACTGACATCTCATACAATATGAAAGTGAGCTATGAAATGAGCAAGAGACAAGATATGATGCTGAGAAGCAAGAATGCAGAGATCTGATGAAGACACTGAAGAAGATTCGTTACTGATTATATAACATGAAGTTCATTATTGAAATAGACATCAACACTCTGATGATGCAACTGAATCAATCTGCATCAGACTTATCAGAAGTATTGATGACACAATGATTTGCTTGAATTCGCTTGTTTAATTTTGATATTCATTATGTCTTCAATTGCAAGCATAGCGCACTCAATGAACTCTCGCGCAAACTCAGAGAATCTTCAGACGACGAAGATGAGACTCACGAGAAAGACATAAATGACTTCATTGATGCTCAGTTAAATTTCATTCATCTTTGCTCAGTCAATATAATTGTTGAAGAAGACATGTCAATATTGAAAGATTCATATTCAGAACACTTCAAGAAAATAGCTCATTATCTAATCTTCTTATCGCGCTCATTTGAAATGTCAACAAAAGAATTTCGAAAGTTCAAACATGAAGTGCTGAAATTCATGATTCAAGATAAACATTTGTTTAAAAGATTCAACAAGATTGCTTCTGTGCAAAGAATGATGAATCTTTAAGAAGAACGCAGTAATATTCTGCAGAAACTGCATGATGAAAGTGATCATCATGAAAGAAAGAAAACATATCAAAAGATGATCAACAAATATTGATGAAAGAAGATATGAAAGAATACATGCGTGTATGTAAAATTCTGTGAAGAATGTCAGTTGCAAGCATCAAGATGAAAGAAGAAGATTCTGCATTCTATCTGAATCTCAAAAGTCTGAGAGAAGATTGAGATGAATGTCATTCACATGTTTTCAAACGAAGAGAAACACTATATTGTCTTAACAAGAGATGACTTCTTGAAATGAGTAGAAGAAAGAGTTCTGAGAGCAGCAACTTTGAAAGCGATAGCGAAATTTCTGTGAAAAGATATGATTTGCAAACACGACTGTTCGAGAAGATTTGTCATGAACGAAGAATCGAAGAACAAAGAAATTGTAGAAACGCTGATCGAGAAATATAAGATAAAGCGAGTGATGATGTTGACTTATCATTCACAGATGAATGATCTTGTGAAGAGAGATCATACAGCTGTTGTGAATGTCTTGATCAAGATGACAGTCAATGAAAGCATGAGATGAGTCAGAAGCTTTGTCAATGTGCTATGAACAGACAGAATCATCATAAGAACTTTCACTGAGATGACTTCATATCATGTCTTGTATGACTGCAATGTCGTTCTTTTTATAGAACTTGATGTTTCAATCTGACAAATTCTTTCATGAGACAATGTTTGCATAACTGATGAGCTATTGACTCTTTGTGCTCAACAACTCAAATACAAAGACGAGAATTTGAAGAAGATTGCACTGCATTTGAGAAGAATGAGAGAGATCAACAAAGATGTATGAAATGACCACAGACGCGTTCATACTAGTTCAATTCTGAAGAATGATCTTGTACTGCTGCATGACATTAAATTGAACAACATGCATACACTGAAATTGACATGAAGATGACTGAGATCTTTTCAAGTAGTGAAGATGAACACTGAAAAAGAATGATATAAAATTGCAGAGCTTGACGAAGCAATCTTAAAAGAAACGATTGCAGAAAATAGATTGAAGAAGCGTGTGAATTGAACATTGAAAAGTGAGATCAGCAATGAACAGAAGAATGAAGATCAGAATCTATCAATGACAACGCTCATTGAGAAAATCATGTCAGAAATTGCAATCAATGTTTCGATCAGAAACTTGAATGCGTCGCTGAATTTTATTCACTATTAACTGAGAGTCTCTGTGAACTTGAAAAGAGCATCTGTCACTGAGACTTCTGTTGAGTTGAGATAAGATTGTTCACACTCAAGAGTGCAGCTTCAATAGCACTGTCTTGTACAACGTCACTTGTATTAGCTCTTTCTCTGTCGAGTCGTCAAGAAGCGAAGTTGATGCAAGAAGATCATGAGTTGTTAAGAATATCATAAAGTCGCTTCAAGTTGCTTGAACATATGAAAAGAAGAATGAGAATGAAGATGCAGACGTTTGCAATGTCAATACTGAATTACTTCAGTATTGAAGATTGAAAGTTTCAAAAATGCTTTAGTCTCGAATGAACAAAGCGAAATTTTAATCAATTTGCAGAGTACACGCTAAAGTTCACTGCGTAATGATTAGAACTAAAGCTTAGAGCAAGAATTAAAATCGATTGATGATTGCATATTAGAGAATATATCAAGATCAAAGATCAAGAATATATCAAGATCAACTTAAACGACACACGACAAGACAACATGATGTTACATCAAGTTAATTTAACTCATGTGATGCGCAGCAGATAATGTAGAAAAATAGTCAATCAGTCAGCTGAGAAATTTGTTACTAATATCGAGTCATCAACACTTTCTCAGCTATGACAAGCGCAAGTCGCAGAAGAATTATTTGCAAAACTGCAAGCAATTTCTACTAGCGTTGAGTTCTAGAAGACTCAGCACGTATTTTTTATCTTTCAACATAGTTATTATTTCTGTTATTTGAACTCGCACTAGAACGTCTAAAAATCTCACGTATTTCATTATCTCTGTTATTTGAACTCACACTAAAACGACTAAACATCTCATGTAATTCTTCACTCAGCACTTGTTTTCTCAGACATTAAAAGCTCACATCGAAGCTTTCGTCAACGAAAGCTTTTACACATTTTCTCAGAAGAATCTCGTTCAAATTCTTTAACTATCTTTACTTTCATCATTTCAATGACACTCACTAAAGCAAGCTCTGTGATAACGCTGCATCATCTGAAACACTTCATAAATGATCAAAAAGAACTAGTCAATTACTTGAATTCTCTGCGCACAGAACAAGAATGACAGATAGCAATTCGTCAATTTCAAGATCAGATTATGCAATTATATGTCAATGTAAAGAATTTGATGTACAGTTTCGTGAAATTTCTTGATAATAATTCACTTTATTCAAGAATGACTAGCAAGAAAGAAGAATGAAAGATGATGAATATTGAGCATGAGAGAATTGAAAAAGAGAGAAGAGATATAGCTGAGATAAAAAGAATCATGATGAACAGATGAAATTCGAAGCTACTGAATCTTTGAATCTCAAAGAAAGATTCTTCATTGTATTCAGTAAAAAGAGAAGCGATGAATAAAATGCGTGCAATCATCGCAAGAATTCAGAATGAGCATCTGATCAAAGTAATGATGAAGCAGATAATATATCATAAAGCGATGCAGACAATTGTCAGCAGAGATCGAGTTTTGATCTTTTCATTTTCACAATTCACAGACTTCGACAAATTGATCGTGAATCAAATTGAAGTTATGTTAATGAACGAGAAGCTAGATCACATGAACTGAAGACGAGTAAAGTCTGACTTGCTATGTGAGTGTATCAGCGACATGATCTTGAAAACAGATCATGTCGAGACTGTTTTTAGCTCATCAGCAGTTTCGCAGTTCGATTTTGAAAGAAGATCAAGATCATCGATACTGTCATTGCAATCAAGACGCTCGTCAATAGTGTCGAAGAACGAAGATTCACACTTTATGTTGATTGCAAGCAATGTAGTAATGATTTCAAATCTTAATTCATCAATGTCAGCGATGCAAAGTCTGATGATAAGATTTCATCAATTATCAAGAGTTGTCACATCAATCTCTTCTGACATAATCACTTCGTTCACGTCGTTAAATTCTTCAAGAACATCACGCGTACATTTTCTTATGTCTTCTCATTTTCTTATCTCGATCGCTTTGACGTTCTCGAAGCTAGCAGAATATGACGAGCAAAGACTTGCTCTCTCGCTAGATGTAATCATGAATAACGAAAAGATTCTTCTACAGTACAGCTTAGAAACAGAAATGAGTGATACTGCAAGTGTCTGCAAGAAAGCTATCATTGTGACAGCGATAAAAAGCGTACGATCGAAAGTTCAACAATCGCGTTATCAAATCATCAAAAATATCTGAAAGATGAGAGAGAGTAGAGCATGCTCTTGCATATGAGTGTCTCATACATGAAAGCAGAGACTCGATTATCTTGATTTGATATCTTCGATCGCGACAATGAAGTTGCTGAGAGAATATCGCTTCAAAACTAAGAATGAAGAAATGTTTATGTGTCATTCACATCTTCAGAGACTGAAAAATAGACTCAAGCTATTGACGAATAAGCTGTCGTTTGAAATACTTATTGATCATATAAATATCATATACGACTATAGATTTCGACTAGATTTCGTGAAAATCGATGTCACTTTCGCAGACTGATTTCGTCAAGATAGTCGTTTCTTTCACTTCACTGACTCACTACAGCTATTTCGACTATGATTGCATATGTCACAGAACTACAAGATTGATACATTTCTGATTTATAACATGTTCATAGAGAAGATCAAGTATCAGAAGTGAAAGAAAAACGATGCAATAATGCTATCAAATGTGTTTAATTGAATATTGAATGACAATACATGAGTCTTGATAAGAGAGAAACTAAACATGTACTTATGACATCAGAGAAATGACTTAGACCTTACAAATCACGACTGATTGAGAACGACTGTGTACATCATGTTGCAACAACTAGTACGTCAGAATATAGTGTACTATCTCATTACTGTGACTCTTCGATTGAATCACGAAATCGATCTTCTGACTTTCTCATATTTCATGAAGATCACTTTCAAGAATGTGTCAAAACTCATAAAACATGTGAATCTGAATGTCAATGATTTGATGAGTGATAGAGAACAAAGTCGAATTCAGAGCACAGCAATGTTTGCAGATGAGTCAATTGACAAAGATGATGAATTCATTCTTGATTTACATCTTTGCATGAAAAAATGATGAAAAGAAGCGATCAAGCGAAATCTAGTAACGAATGAGTATACTCACTGTGTAGTACTCGAGATGTTCAATGAGAATGATTCGCGAAGATCAGATCTGAAATAAGTGAATCAGTCTTGCTTCGCAGACAGTGTTCATTTCTGAATGTCACATCTATCACACAATAATAGAAATAAATCTGATGAACAACGCATTGCAGTGCTCATCTATCACACAGCGATCTTCAAAGATGAAATCAACATGAAAATTGTGAAATGTGAAACTAAGAATGAAGTGATCGTCGCACTACGAGATCAAAGACTCATCGACGCGATTTCTTCTGAACTAGAAAACGATAAACAAGAGAAAGTATCATTTTGTCATTCTGTCATCGTGAAAATTCGAGAAGTATGTTCAACTTCGAACGCACTGATAGATCTTTGAAGCTGAAATTTGATGAAGATGTTGAAAGAGAGAAGTCTTTTGTTTGATCAGAATCTGAAGCAAGTAAAAGAGTTTGTTGAATTTCATCAAAAATCTGCATTGAATCAGATGAGAAAAGCTCACGAAAGAATGAAAGAGACAGAGATTGCAGTCTATGAGTCTAAATTCTATTTCTACTGCGTCAAGAATGATATTAAGTCGATGAAAGACAATGAATGAAAGCATTCAAGAGCAATTGCTTGAAGGTTAATGATAGATTTTATTCTTTCTGTTTTCTCAAGCGTTGACGAATAAATTGTTCTCTTGCTATTTTCTTTCTGTTTTCTTCTTGATTCTTTCTGTAGTGATCAAGAAACGATCACTAATTAGATGAGAAACGAATGTCGTGAGACTGCTTGCATCATTCTCATGAGATAGTTAGTAAGAGAAAAGAGATCGAGATCTGAGTCAATGATAGAAGAGTCGAAAAGCGTTTTTCGAGTGTACATATAGATGTCATTGCGACTTGTAGATAGAGAGAGTGACATACACGTTCTACAGTATCTTTCTACTAGCATGATCATTGCACATGTTCGTTGTTTGCTTTCTCTGTTGCTTCAATACGACTTTCTATATTGCATCTGTACTTTATTTCTTGACAACGTGTTTGATCTTTTGTTGATATCATAACTTTCACTGTTTTCAAAGAAGTCTGACTATCACTGTATACTTTGTATATCTTTTCATGACACTGTTAATTCTCTGTCGTTACATCTGCAAGATGTTTCATCTTCATGATCAATTCTTTCAATTCTTCATGATGAGTGATGATTAAAGTCAATCTTTTCAGTCTTTTATTTAACTTTCAGTTAATTTTCATTGTAATTATTGTAACATTTTCTCTATTATCACTATCATTTGAGTAAACTTTTTGCTTCAATGCAAATGTGTTGAGATGATGTTAATTTATTGACATTTTCTTGTTTGCAACTATAACTATTCTCAATGACTTTGATCAGAGAATCATCATGTAAAAATGACTTCACTTCATCTTTGTTTAATCAAGTATTTTTTTCATTCACTTTCACTTCAGCTGCAGAGATATTTTATGCAACTTTAATTTTTAATCTCTTTTAAGTATCAAGTTGTTGCAAATTTAATGCATCATCATCTCAATAATTTCATCTGATTTTCAAAAGTTCATGTTCATTATTGACTTTTGTATCAACTTTCATAGATAAATATTTATTAACACTATGTTTATTTCTAATTGTAGAATCTCTGTTAATGTTGCATGATAAATGTTGATGATTTGTCGTAATACTTTTTCTTGTACTGATCTCAGCTTGATGTTCAGATCTTTTTGATAATTCTTTACTCTCTGTGACATGTATCATATGATGACTTCATGACTAAGCAGAGAGCATATCATCATGAAGTATATTTGCTTTCTTGTCATCATTGATGAGTCTCAAGTAAATTTGATAATTGTTTGCATGATCTTTTGTTTAATCACTAGTTTTGCTTTGACATGATGTATGTGAATCATTCATTTTAACTTGAAGTTCAATTGAACTCTTAAAACTCTGATATCTGATTTCAAGTTAATCTGATGTTTTATCAGCTTTACATCAATGTTTATATTGAATTACTTAGAAATTTTCATAAAGTAAATCAGCTTATGCTTTGTCTTTGAAAACTTGATGTTGTGCATTTTTGATCACTGTTTGCATGTATCATAAATCTCGTTAAAAACTTTGCAATTACACTTCATGAACTCTTTTTATATTAAAATATTGACATCATTTACAAAATTTGTGAAGCTTGTTCTCAATCTGATGTCATCACATGCTTTTAACAAGTTCACGCTGTAAAATAAATATAATATTAATGATAGTGAAAAGTCTTGTGATATGTTGATGTTCACGCTGCGTTTTATTGTCGTGTAATCATTGATTATGATCATGATGCGTTCATTTCTCAGAAAGTTCTTCACAAATTCAAGAAGCAGTCTGAGAACTTTTTTTTTCATGTTATGCACAAGTCTGCTATGTGCTACATTGTTGAATGCACTTTTTTCATTCAAACTCAGCAGTGAAATTACTCTTCTTTTTATATCACTTCATACAATGTGTATCTTTTTTGTAATCAGTTACAAAGTTGTATTTATTGATTTGTGTTTGTGAGTTCTCATCTGAATATTTAATATCAAGTTGCATACTTTTACAACGTTTTGCAAATGTTCAAATATGATGAATTTCAGTATCTTGCTCAGCGTATTGAGTAGCACAATTGATTTATATGTCTTTGCATTAAAGTAGTTCTTCTTGTCTGACTTTTACATCACTAATGTGATCGCGCTCTTGAACTGAGTTGATTGTATTCTCTTTTGCAAACATCTTTTAAAAAGAAAGCGTATTTGTTTTGACATGTCATCAACAAGTCTGCGCATTATTCTATTTGTATATTCTGTGTGTCTTGAAGTCTTGTTGAGCATTATTTTGTAAATGACTCTCTTAATCTTGTGATGTGTTAGCGAAATGTTTATCGAAAATTTGTTGTATACGTTGCATGCAACATACATAGAGCACGATCTTTATGCTGATTTTTCCCTTAGACTCGAGAGATTACTCAGAGAGAATTTCTTGCGACAGATTCACAGTTCAAGATGAATAAGATTTCTCACTGCTCAGATTTTGACAGTTTACTTCTTAAGCATGAGTTGCAAATGTTTCATCTGCAATACACATGCATATCACAGTTGATTTCTTCTTTAATCACATCAACATATGTTACTGTTCTTTCAAGCTATACAAATGATGTTTTCAACTAGAAATTGACTTTATCATCAAAACATTCAAGAGTCAGAACTCAGTGAAGAAATGAGATTCTTAAGATCAACAATTGTCATCATTGTATATCATGCTTCGCAAACACTCACTTCACTTGAAAGCGTGCAACTCATCTGTTTTGCATTATTTATAAAAAAAATTCTTGTGCAAATTGATCATGTTTTGCAAAAATGTTCATATGTTACACTTTTAATCAGACAGCGTAATTCAATCATTCTTTACTAACTCGCTTATGTCTCTCTTCTTTTAACGAAGTTTTTTCATCAACGTATCACTCATGTATACAATTTCTGTGTCTGAACGTTTGTTAAACGATATTAATGAGACTTTTGAGTTTGCTCATGTTGAACTTAACGAGTCTTGTGAGTTGCTCATGTCGTAGTAACAGACATGCAGTCTTAACAAGATTTATACGTAGTTAGCATGTAAATTTAAAGAATATTCATGATTCAAGTTCTTTCTGCTAAACATCTTCAACAGATCAAACACAAGAGTGTTTTGTCTTAGTTCTTGTCATCATGATGACAAGATACTGAATTGAATGATTTTCATAAGTGATTTTTCTCGTAGTTCTGTATTCTATTTGACTTTCTCATCTGCATGCAAATTGCTTTTATAGCATGCACATTGAGATTATCAAAGTTTGCGCGATCGCGAAAACTTTGCACGCGATCAATGCATAGTGCTTCATCATCATGCAATGTCTTGATGTCATTCAAACTTTTGATAATCTTTAGACTCTACTGTAGTTAAACAGTAGATTCATAGTCAGCATCGCGTACAGATAAGTTTCATCACTGATTATTATTATTCTTTGAAACATAAAGAATGATTAACATTAAGATTCATCTGTATGTGATGTTGATTACAAATCTTTTAATTTTATTCTGTATTCAAATAGAAGTTAAAAGAGTTAAGAAATCTCAATTCAACGCAGTTCAAATGATGTTAAAACATTGCATGATCAGAAAAGTTATCATGCAGAGTTTTTATCTATGTGATAACATTTCTTTTAACAATCACAATTAATCTACGAAGAAGATTAATGACATGTCAATGTCAGTAAAAGATGAAAAGATACTATTAGTGAAATAAACAACTCAAATGAAGAGTTCGTGAGTTGTGATTACAAGTGATCAAAGAATTTGCAACTCGTTGACTGCATTAATATTGAAATGTCTTCATCACATCAACAATGTCATCAAGTAATTGATGAAAAGATATCAGATAAAATAATCATTTCAGATAATGAGTTTGAGAATCATGATTACAATGCTTGAAAAAGTAGTGACTTGTTGATCACGCTGATATATTGAAAGAGCTTGAGCTTATCTTTTTTACTTGACATCAGATCATACATCTATCTATGTGAGAAATTAAGAACTCATAAGAATAATCAGAATGCATTCTTTACTATTGATCAAAATCATGCATTGAATGATTGTGATTGCACATTTATACTAACAATCTATTCAATGTTTACATGACATAAGTCAAATCAAGAGCAGAATAGAATTATTTAATACAATCATACTTTATTTTCTCATTATATGCATTTTTCTTTCATCACATATTTCTCTGCTCAATGAATAATAATCATTGAATAAGAGAACATAGTTTTCAACATTATAATCATGAGCATCATGAATGCAAAGAAAACATTTTTCATCTTCAAATTAAGAATTGAATTTTTTTTAATTCTTACTCAATTCAACACTCATTATGAGTCTATGCAAGATTCTATATATTGTAGCGAGCGCTGCGCTAACGCAGCGTTCTTTTCACATTAAAAATCGCTTCTTTCTGCGCTCTATACTATAATTGTTCTCAATGCAAGAACTTTATGAGTCTGTTTCTTCTTTATTTTCTCTCTCTTTCATTTGATTCTTTAATGATGTCACAGCTTGAAATTAATTCAGTATGCTCATTGAGAGTATCATTCAAATGATCATCATCGCTGCGCTCATGATTTCTAAGAGCTTTCTCAAGTTTGTGATGTTTTCTTCTCATTGCATTGCTTTTCATTCTACTTTTCATTTGAAACATGTTAATAAAATGTGCTTAATCAACATTTAATCTTTGTTGCATTTGCACATCATCATGACAACATCAAATACTCATTTCTCATGTAGAAATTGATTGAAGTCAATTTTTCTCATGCATAGCTGCGTTAATAATGCGCTGTGAGACTTTACATGACTTTTGTGCAATTGCAGATGTTGATGTGTCATCTCTGATGTCAGATATCAAAAATGAGCTGTGTTGAATTTCTCTTCTTAAACTATTCTTCATGTTTATCTGATCTGTTTCTGTATGAGCATCAATCTCATCATCACTTCAGTGCATTGACATTCAATCAGCAATAAAGACAAATCATGTGCATCATCAGTCATCTTGTTCATCACTTCATTTTCAAGTATTTTTGCATATTTCATCACTCAATGTAGTTTCAGCATCACTTCTCAAGATTGAATATTCTCATGTGCAATTTGAACTTGTTGCAGACGTGTCTGATCTTTTGTCGATATCATAGCTTTCATTGTTTTCAAAGAAGTCTGACTATCATTGTATACTTTGTATATCTTTTCATGATACTTTCGATTCTCTGTCACTATGTCTGCAAGATATTTTATTCTCATGATCAATTCTTTCAATTCTTCATGATGAGTGATGATTAAAGTTGATCTCTTCAATCTCTTATTTAACTCTCAGTTAATTCTCATTGCAATCATTGTAACATTTTCTCTGCTGTTACTATTATTTGAGTAAACTCTTTGCTTCAATGCAAATGTGTTGAGACAATGTTGATTTATTAACATTTTCTTGTTTGTAACTATAATTACTCTCGATGACTCTGATCAGAGAATCATCATGTAAAGATAACTTTACTTCATCTTTGTTTATTCAAATGTTTCTTTCATTCACTTTTGCTTCAGCTGCAAAAATGTCTTGTATAACTTTGATTTTCAATCTCTTTTAAATATTAAGTTGTTGCAAATTCAATGCATCATCATCTCAATAACTTCATCTGATTTTCAAGAGTTCATGTTCATTATCAACTTTTGTATCAACTTTCATAAATAAATATTTATTGACGCTGTGTTTATTTCTATCTGTAGAGTTTCTGTTGATATTACATGATAAACATTGATGATTTGTTGCAATGCTCTTTCTTGTACTGATTTCAGCTTAACATTCAGATCTTTTCAATGACTTTTCACTCTTTGTGACATGTATCATATGATGACTTCGTGACTAAGCAGAGAACACATCATCGCGAAGTATATTTGCTTTTTCATCGTTATTAACGAGTCTTAAGTAGACTTAATGATTGTTTGCATGATTTTTTGTTTAATCACTAGTTTTGCTTCAACATGATGCATTTAAATCACTCATCTCAGCTTAAAGTTCAGTTGAACTCTCAAAACTTTGATATTTGATTTCAAGTCAATCTGATGTTTCATTAACTTTACATCGACATTCATATTGAATTACTTAGAAATTCTCGTAAAGTGAATTAACTCTTGCTTTGTCATCAATAATTTAATGTCATGCGTTTTTGATCATTGTTCATATCTATCATAGATTTCGCTAAAAACTCTGCAATTACATTTTGTAAACTCTTTGTATATTAAGATATTGATGTCATTCACGAAGTTTGTAAAGCTGATTCTCAGCTTAATGTTATCACATGCTTTTAACAAGTTTGCATTGTAAAACAAATATAATATTGATGATAGTGAAAAGTTTTGTGATATGTTAATGTTCACGTTGCATTTCATCATCATGTAATCATCAATTGTGATCGTGATGCATCAATCTTTCAAAAAGTTCTTCACAAATTCAAGAAACAGTTTAGAAACTTTTCTTTTCTTCATGTCATGTAAGAGTTTGCTGTGCATCACATTGTCAAATGCATTCTTTTCATTCAGATTCAGTAATGAGACTACTTTTCTTCTTGTGTCACTTCACACAGTATGTATCTTTTCTATAATTAGTTGCAAAGTCGTATCTATTGATTTGTGCTTGTGAACTCTTATCTGAATGTTCAATATTGAGTCGTAAGCTTCTATGACATTTCACAGATGTTCAAATACAATGAATTTCAGTATTTTACTCAGTATGTTGAATAATACAATTGATCTATATATCTTTGCATTGAAGTAATCTTTCTTGTCTGACTTTCACATCATTATTGTGACTGCGCTTTTAAATTGAGTTGACTGTATTCTTTTCTATAAACATCTTTCAAAGAGAAAGCATATTTATTCTGATGCATCATCAATGAGTCTGCGCATTATTCTATTTATGTATTTCATGTGTTTTAACATCTTGTCAGATGTCACTTTATAAATAATTCTTTTAATCTCATGATGCATCAACAAAGCATCATCTTCAATCAAGAATAAATACTCGAACTCTATTGTATTCAGCATAAAAATCTCTGAAGATGATGAAAAGTAAGTCTGAAACATCATCTTCACTTTATTCTGCACTATTGTGATGATGTCAGAGCATTTTGACTTTGTCAGTGAGAAAATTGTCGTTTGAGTGAGTGTGTCTGTGACTGCATTTCTTACTCATTTCACAATTTGAAACAGTTTTCTTAAAAATTACTTAACATTTTGCATGATTTTTTGATATTCACTGCGCTTCTGTTTTCTGATAATCTTGCTCTTTTTATCACATGCTTGAATATACTCTACTCAGTCATCAATGATTCAACAGTCTCTTTTCATTCGTTGCATGCTTTTGATGATCTCTGTACACTTCTTCATTCATTCTGCTTTGATCATTTCATGTGATCTTGCTTAAAGAGTGAAAATCTCGATGATCTTTCTCAATGCATTCAACACTTCATGTATTCATTTATGTATTAACGCTTTATCTTTTGATTCAACAGTGATTCTGACATTTGTTCTTTCAAAGTATTGATGAATTTCTCTTCATTCATTGTTTTTCAGTTGCAACGTAATCTTCATGCTGATTCTTTGCAGACTTTAAGATTTATTACTGTCTGTATCAATAAATGATCTGAGAAGTTTTTCATTTCTTCATTAATTTCACATTGTATCAATCTGTTTATGATGCTCTTTGTCATAAAGATTAAATCTATTATCATTTGAGATTCTTGATAATCTTTCATAATTATGTCTTGAAATAATGTTAGTGATGCATCAATGTTTGTGATCATTTCAATTAACTCATTCAACAATAAATGTTGTCTTGAATAAAATGATTCTCTTTATGTAAAGTGATGCAGATTGAAGTCTTCTACAAGAATGCTTTCTTTCAACATGTGCAGCATCTTTTCAATGTTTGAAAGATTTTCTTTTTCATGAATGATCTTATGATCTCTGAGTGACAAATTGTATGCTTCATGAATGTGTATAGCTTTCTGAGTCATCTGTGTATCATCTGTTAATATTTATAACGTAATTGAGTTTACATCTTTGAAGTGTCATGTTGAGTATCAGATGTTACTGTCGATTTTCTTATTTATGTAGAAACAGATTCTATCTTCATTATTCTTCAGCATGAAGTCAACAGTTGCTGAGCAGTATGCTCTGAAAATATCATCAAATCATCAGAATTCTTGAAGAATCAGAATGTCATAGTTTTTTATCTTTTTCTCATGTAATAATGCTATCATCATTTTGTTTCTGAAATTATGAACGTTGTACTGTAATATTCAAAGCTTTTTTTGCTAAAACATTAAAGTTCACATTTCAGACTGTTTAATGTTCTCTTGAGTGTTTGCAAAGTGTTTGCTTCACTTGTAAGATTCTCAACAGAAGATGACATTAACAACAACATAATTAATGTTGATTTCAATTCATTTGATCTTGATTTCTTGATCAAGTGATTCAGTATAATGTTTTCTGATGTGATGACTGCGCTAAGCAGATAACTTTCATTCATTGAGCGTCTTTGCTTTCTCTTCAAGTCGTTATTCATCAGTGATTTTAGACTGATAAATGTTTTTATGAATGTTTTTAATATTGCTGCTTTGAGTTCTTTTTGTCTTTGTACAACATGATATAGAGATCTGTGTTTTATGACTTTCTTTATTCTTTCTTTTTCAGCTTGTTGTTTATGACATTGAGAGTCAAAGACTCTGTATATGTCTTGACATGCTTCACATTTTCACATGTTTCAAGTCTGTTTATAAAAACAATGCTTCAAGTGATGATTCAGCATGCAATAAACACATTTCTGCTTATTTTTGCATTTGTACATCTTGTGATCATATTCTTGATACTTTAAACATTGATGCACTCTGCAATTTAAGTCATAGAACTGTGTGATCTTTATGTTGATCTCATGACATACTCTTTCATTAATCAGCTTGTTTATCATCTCAGCACTGATTATGCATATCATCAGCGAAATGTATCTCTTCTGCTCACTCTTCTTTGTGAGTCACTCAATCTTCTCGATCATCATTTCTGAATGTATGTTCTTATTGATCTTGATGAGCGCTTTCATCTTTTTCTTCTTTATGTTCTTAAACATTTCTTCAATTTTAATCTCATGTATCACTACTTTAAAACTGATCTCATGCAGATATGCATTCAATGATATTTTTTTAATTCAAAAATCATTTTTCTTCAATGTTCTTTTGCTGCTTTTCATTTTGACTTGAAATATCAACAATCTTGATTATTTTTTCATCATCTTTATGTTCTTACATGTCAATTGCATCTCATCAATGTCAATTTCTTTCGCTTACCTTATTATGTTTTTTGTTGTTGTTGTCATGATTCTCTTTATTTCTTCTTTCTCTTTGATGAAAATCTTTACTTCAAATTTCTCACAATGATTTTGCACTGATAATAATATGTTAATGTTGAACATAAGATGACTTTCAAATGATGTTGTTGACTTCACGCTTGCTCTTTTCACTCAGTTGTCAACATGTTTTCTCTTCTTCATGAACTTTTTTTTAAATTTGCTCATTATCTTTTTCAATCTTTTCAGCTGATTCTTCATGCGCTGATTGACAGTTAATGCAGCGACGTGTTGACACGTCAGCTTTTCTATCATTTTTGTCAAACTTTTCATCTTCTCTCAGAGCATCAGCTCGTTATTTCTACGTTTGTTGAACTCATAAAGTACTTGCAGCTTGTATAATTTCTTCTGTATATCTTTTGTTTTAACTGAATTCTTCTGCAAGATAGCAATAATCACTTCTCATTCATTCATCAACATCACATCAATGACACTTCTCATCTGCTCTTGACAATCAGAATGAAGCGTAAGTATCATGTTAATGATGTGCTCTGTCTCTAGATAGTTTAAGTAATTCGTTTTTCAATATAATGCTTTTTTGATATTATTGAATTTAAGTAATTGTTATTATAATTTCAAGAATTGAATTGAAACATTATTTATATAGAATATCATCAATAAAGAGCAGAGCAAAGATGATGCATCATAATTAAACAGCATAAACATTCTCATTAAGAGTTTACTTGAGCATCACATGCTGAATAGAAGTTATAAATTCATTACTAATAATATAATGTCAATTTTATTGTTTTGATGATGTGAAATCATCATGTAGTTGATGAGTGATTTTCTCTCTCAAAGAGTTTTATTTATTCAATATATATAACATAGTTTTTCTCATGAATTAAATCTAAATCGATATTACAAGAATGTATGAATTCAAATCAAATCAAATATAAAAAATGTTAAACAGTTAAATCATTAAGTTAAAGAAAACTTAAATTAATTTCTAGAAGTTCTTAATAATCTTTGAACTCAACAACATTTAAACATTGAAGCATTAAATTTATTCAATAAGATTCTCAGTGATCAAATTTAAAAAACTTGTTATGAAGAAATGAATTAAGTCAAGATTCAACTGAATAAAAATTATATAAAGATTCAGAACAAGCTTGCTGAATGAAATAATCAACTTTAAGTAACTAGAAATAACATATTTGCTTTTTTCTTCTTCTTTTTTCACTTTATCAAGCGCTTTATAAAGTTATTAAATTCACTTTTATTTATCAACAAAAGTGAGTTTATCTGAAACGATTGACAGAGAAAGATTCATGATAAGCTGAAAAATCAATTTCAATTACTTTAACAATGATCAGCAATAAAACTCATCTGTACGTGATGCTGACTACGAATCTACTGTTTAATTATAGTAAAGTCTAAAGATTATTAAAAGTTTGAATGATATTGAGACGCTGCGTGATAGACTGATCATTAAGTCAAGTTTCAAGTTAACAATTTGAACTTGAATCGAGATCAAATTGAATTGCTCACATTTTCAACTTAACTTAAGTTGAGTTACTCATATTTTCAATTCAACGCAACTTGACTTGACTGAGAATTGAATCAATTCAACTCAACTCGTCAAGAATTCAAGCTTGATGTCAAGAAAGTTAAATATAGAAAATTTTCCGATTTTTGACTTTTACATTATCTTTTTGCATTATCTTTTAATAGAGAGTCATAAAAAGAAACATGAAGATTGTTTGATAGAAAGTCATGATGAGAAACATGAAGAGAAAAATGAAGAGAAACATGAAGAAAGTCATGATGAGAAACATGAAGAAAAACATAGAAAGAAACATGAAGAAAGTCATGATGAAAAACATGAAGAAAAACATGAAAAGAAACATGAAGAAAAAACATAAAGATTGTTTGACTTTGATAGAGAGTCATGACGAGAAAACATGATAGAAAGTCATGAAGAAAATCATGAAGATTGTTCAATCAAGTTATTTACATCTATTTAATATTTTGTTGAATCAAATTAAGTTTTTGAGTTAAGTTATTGAGTCAAGCTTTTCAACTCAACTTGAGTGCTTGAGTTCAACTTCTCAACTCAACTTGATACTTTTTCAAAAAAAATTCAATTTGATTTAACATTTTTTGAGTCAAGTACTTGACTTGACGCGATCAATTTACTGCGTGATGATGAAGCGTTATGCATTGATCGCGTGCAGAGTTTTCGTGATTGCACAAACTTCAATAATCTCAATGCGCATGCTATAAACAATCTGCATGCAGATGAGAAAGTCAAATAAAATGCAGAACTATGAGAAAAATCGCTTCTGAAAATCATTCAATTCAATATCTTGTCATCATAATGATAAAAACTGAGACAGAACATTCTTGTATTTGATCTGTTGAGAATGATTAGTAGAAAGAACTTAAATCATAAACATTCTTTAAATTTACATGCTAATTATGTATAAATCTTGTTAAGATTGCATGTTTGTTACTACAACATAAGTAACTTACAAGTTTCATTAAGTTCAACACAAGCAAACTCAAGAATCTCATTGATATCATTTAATAAACATTTAAATATAAACATTTTATACATAAATAATATGCTGACAAGAAAACTTCATTAAAAGAAGAGAAATACAAGCGAATTAGTAAAGAATTGATTGAACTACGCTGTTTGATTAAAAGTGTAGCAGATGAACATCTTTGCAAAACATGATCAATTTGCATAAGAAAGATCTTTACAAATAACATAAAATAAATAAATTGCACACTTTATAAATGAAGTAAGTGTCTGCAAAGCATGATATATAATGACAACAATTTTTGATTTTAAGAATCTTATTTCTTCACTGAGCTTTGACTTTTAAATGTCTTGATGATAAAATTAATCTTTAGTTGAAAACATCATCTGTATAACTTAAAAGAACAGTAATGTATATTGATGTGATTAAAGAAGAAATCGACTGTGATATACATGTGTATTGTTAATGAAACATTTACGACTCATGCTTAAAAAGTAAACTGTTAAAATTTGAGCAGCGAAAGATCTTGTTCATCTTGAACTGTAAATCTACTGCAAGAAAAACTCTTTGAGTGACTTCTTGAATTTAAGAAAAAAATTAGCATAAAAGTTGTATTTTATGTATGTTGCATGCAACGTATGCAACATATTTTTAATAGACTAATATTCAATGAACAAATAAGTGCTATATGCAAGATAAATGCAAACATACTTCAGAAATTTTTCATTTTCTTTATTTTCTTTCTATTCTTCAACGCAAATTTAATTGAAAAATGCAAAGCATTGAAAATCAAAGTTGAAATGCTCAACTTTGTAAATGACATTAACATTCTAGTTTATAACAGATTCATTAAAAAAATCTGCAAAATGCGAAGTAAAGTACACAATGCATACGCGAAATGAGTTTGCATTCATGACGTAATGTTCACATCAGAAAAGTATGAGCTTACACATTTTACTAGAAAATTGAAGAGATTCAACATGATGACTAGCATACAGATAAAAAGCTCAATCATTAAGTTGAAATCAGATGTACAAGTTCTAAAGATTCAACTGAACATAAAACTATGATGAGATGCACATCTTCAATAAATAGAAGTGAGTCACGTCACAAGAATGCTGATACTTAGTTGTCTTAAAGTCTTCACATGAGAAACAATCTTCACAAAAATGAGATAAGTATACTCAGCAGTAATAAGATCAGAAATAGTATTTGAAGCATTAATTTGACATCAGCATGACAAAGAAGAAAAACTGTTGAGCAAAAAATGCAGATTAGAGACTCTTCAGAATTAAATTTCGCATCACGTGACAAAAGCATTCAAAAAAGTAAGCATTAAAACTTTAAAAATAGAAATGTACACAAGCTTGTTACATGTTCATTTGAACATGTTACAAGACAAGATCATGCTATGCAGTTGAATTATTGATTGAATGCAGAAAATCAGATAAGCATGCAAATTAATATGCACTCATCTGACAAGAATTAATCACATCATTTCTTGCTTACTCATCATCAAGAAAATAGTATTTTTGAATGTCTTTATTCAAGAAGATGTGAAAATATAGTCAAGACACAAATAATGCATCTTTTTCTTCATAATGATTTCAACAAGCAATAACATTGCAATAGTGCAGTATCACAAAGATTAATGAAATCAATGATGAGAAAAGTACAGAGAATGCGTTGCAAATGTTAACATAATCTCAGCACAAAGATCACATCTGAGCAATAAGATGATAAAGATGCGTAATAATTTTCAGAAAGTAAAAAACATTCTTATAATGTACATTAAAATTGAATGCATAAATTTGAATGTTTATTTGCACTTTAAAAAATTTCAGACATAAATAGCTTGTGATGTGACTATGAATGAAGTCATTAAATAACGAAGCATGTATTCATGCATTGCTTGAACTGATCACATCTGTAATCAAGAATGTTACAAGATGCTGACTTTTTAAACTATTGAATAATCATCATCATCATGAAGAGTCTCAAAGCAATAGCAAAGATGGTAATGAAAATGAAACTCTTAAAGCAATTTAAAGTAATTAGAACACTCATTCTTTAACATGTGATTAACGTGAACAAATTTGATATATAGTCTCAAAACTTACTGTTTCAACTGCATGAAGTAATCATATAAACTATGAGTGATTTTCTATCTCAGAGAATTTTGTTCACTTGATACAAATAGCATAAAGTTTCTCATGAGTTGATCTAATTAATGTCACAAAAGTGTATGAATTTATTATTATTATTACTTTAACAATGATAAAGTAATTTTAGTTTATATTCATTTATGAATTAATGAAGATACAGTTAAAGTTACATTAATTTAACATTAATGAGATTAATTAAATCTTTATAAAATGATTAAAGATTTATTAAATAAACTTATTGAGCTTTATGATAATTTTGATAAAGAGATTAACTTTTAAAGAAAATATACACATCTCACTTAACAACTTAACAAATTCAATGAATTTTATTCATACTTTTAACGTCTTTTCTTTTATCTAAACTATTACAAGAAATAACTAATAATTAACTTATGAAACAAAATCATCTTTCTGCTTTCATCTTCATGCAGTTTGAAGTAATTAAATGATTTAATCAGAATCTTTAAGTAAAATTCATGATTATTTAATACATCTGAGTAATAAGCATCAAGCTATGAAGAATATCAAAGAGAAGAAATTAATGATCAAAGTCAGAATGATTAAACAAGTTATTTTTAAACTGATCATTAAGTTAAGTTTTCATATTTACATTTTGACTTGACTTAAGTACTTAAGTTGAATATCTTGACTCAACTTAAATACTTAAGTTAAACATTTTAATTCAACTAAAATACTTGAATCAAGAATTCTGACTTGAATCAAATCTTAATGAGTTAAGAACTCAATTTGATCTCAATGACTTAACTTAACATGACCAATTTAGTTATTTTTGCTGAGAAACTTTTGAAGACTATCTTCTATAAATCAGTTAAAACTACTAAATTAGTTAATTATCTGAAATCATGTAATGTGACTTTAACTAATGTCAAAAACACAGATTTACAAACTGAAAATTGTTTATGATTGTTATAATTATGATTGTTATAATTATGATTGTAATTCATATGCTTTTGTGACATTGATTTAAATTCAACTCATGAAAGAAACTATGTTATATATATTAAATGAACAAAACTTTTTAAGAAAGAAAATCACTTATTGACTACATAATAATTTCACGTCATTGAAACAGTGAGTTTTGAAACTATGTAATTGTAATTGTAATTGTAATTGTAATTCATACACTCTTGTGACATCAATTTAAATTCAATTCATGAGAGAAACTATGCTATGTATATTGAATGAACAAAACTTTCTGAGAGAGAAAATCGCTCGTCGACTACATGATAACTTTACGTCATCGAAACAATAAGATTGACACTATATTATCAGTAATGAATCTATAGCTTCTATTTAGCACGTGATGCTCAAGTAAACTCTTGATGAGAGTGTCTATGCTGTTTAATTATGACGCATCGTCTTTGCTTTACTCTTCATTGATGATATTCTATACAATGATGTTTTGATTTGATCTTCGATTCGAAGATGAAAGACGTTTTCTTCGCATTCATGATGCTCGTGATTGTAACGTACGTAGAGTTGTGTTCTCTTACTCAATGATTGTCATTCATTGAGCAGAAAAATATGTGATGAAAGAAAGATGCACATGATGAAAAGATAAAGTGTGATTGTATTGAGTAACTCTTTTCTTCTCTTGATTTGACTTATGTCACGTAGACGTTGAATGAATTGTTAGTATAAACATGCGATTGCAATCATTCGATGTTTGACTTTGATCAATGAAAGAGAATGCATTCTGATTATTCTCTTGCTCTCTCCATTTTTTACGTAAATAGATGAATGACTTGATGTCAAGTAAAGAAGATGAACTTAAGTCTTTTCAGTATATCAGCGTGATCGACAAGTCATTACTTCTTCAAGCACTGTAATCACGACTCTCAATACTTGAGATGACTATTTTATCTGATATCTTTTCATCAATTACTTGATGACATTGTTGATGTGATAAAGATGTTTCGATATCAACGCAGTCATCAAGTCGCAAATTTTTCGATCACTTATAATTACAACTCGCAGACTCTTTATCTGAGTTGTCTTTTTCACTAGTAGTATCTTTTCATCTTTTACTGACATTGACATGTCATTAATCTTCTTCGTAGATTCATTGTGACTGTTAGAGAGAATGTTGTCGTGTGAGTGAAAACTCTGCATGATGACTTTTCTGATCACGCAACGTTTTAACATCATTCTAACTGCGTCAAATTGAGATCTCTTGATTCTTCTGACTTCTATTTGAACACAGAATAGAATCAAAAGATTCGTAGTCAACATCACGTACAGATGAATCTCGTTGTCAATCTTTTGAAACTATGTATCAAACAATGAATCTATAGCTTTTATTCAGCACATGATGCTTAAATAAACTTTTATGAATATCTGTGCTGTTTATTGTAACACATCATCTTTGCTTTGCTCTTCATTGATGATATTTTATACAATGATGTTTTAATTCAATTCTTGATTTAAAGATAAAAGATGTTTCTTTGCACTCATGATGCTTGTAATTGTAACGCAGAAATTGTGTTCTCTTACTTAATAATTATCATTCATTGAGTAGAGAAATGTGTGATGAAAGAAAGATGTACATGATGAAAAGATAAAGTATGATTGTATTGAATAATTCTTTTCTTCTTTTGATCTGACTTATGTCATGTAAATGTTGAATAGATTATTAGTATAAATGTGCAATCACAATTATTCAATGCTTAATTGATTAATAGTAGAAATACATTCTGATCATTCTCATATGCTTTCAATTTTTCACATAAATAAATGTATGACTTGACATCAAGTAAAGAAAATGAGTTTAAGCTTTCTTAATATATCAGCGTGATTGATGAGTCACTACTTCTTCAAGCACATGTAATCATAAACTTAAAATTCATTATTTGATTCATTTATTTTATCTGATATCTTTTCATTAATTACTTGATGACATTGTTAATGTGATGAAGATGTTTCAATATCAATGCAGTCAATGAGTTGTAAATTCTTTAATCATTTGTAATCATGATTTTCAGACTCTTCATCAGAATTAACTATTTTACTAATAATATCTATCTGATTCGAGTGACCCAAAAACAGCGGAATTTGACACGTTGAACAGCGATCTATCGAAGCATATGATATACCAAATCGATCGGCAAGTTATAGAGCACAATCGTACGATCAAAACAAGCCTCTATTCGACTCAATAACTTCAAAGATGACTGCGTCGCAA
>JAABUH010000774.1_pt1 | contig 41891 bp, 71 predicted proteins | sample 5559121 | NCBI WGS metagenome assembly JAABUH01 (sample SAMN10711871, study PRJNA513364) | rock metagenome | isolation source: Antarctica rocks | place: Antarctica: Victoria Land, Battleship Promontory nord | collected 2015-12-28
TGCCCCAATCTAGAACGAAGGAAGGACTCCTGGGCTTCTGTTTCGGAGAGTAGGAGAGGGAGGGCGGATAGTTCATTGGAAGAGGACTCGGTGGGAGATAGGAGGAGTCGACCGACTATACCCTTTTCCACGGTAGGTCGACCTAGTGTCTATGTGACGCCCCTGGGGAGCTGATTGGCCTCGTTCCAGGAGGAACGCAAAGCTCCATCTTCAATGAGACCGAGACGGCGATGCTCACCCATGCCTTCTCCACCGACATCTTCCCGGACGAACGACTCGAACCCTCGGTTTCCGGATCTCAGCTGAGCTGTTCCATGTGAGAGGGGGTCAGGAGATGTAGGTGATGTTTCCCATAGATACTAGATTTCGATGAGCACGACGGAGCCGGTCTCCTCTTTGTCTCTTTGTAGCGATAATTCTGGTACGTGCTATGCTTATGTACATCACCCCTTGTCGCGCTGCTTCTATGAACAGGCTGAGACTCTGGTGGCTAAAGTCCTAGCTCCTCTGTCCATCATGATCTCGAGCCTCTCATACTCGCCTGGATCATATCCCGCAGTCCCTCGATTCTGCCTATGATCCTAGACGAATGCGCCAACAAGACCAGCCCACGAAGGAAAGGTCGCCAAACCTCCTCAGCAGGTAGCGGGAAATCTGCTCTTGATAAGCAAGGACAGTGCAGTGACAGTCATGAGACCTACCGACGGGGCGAGGGATGCTCGTCCGGATCAGGGAGAAGAATCTATCTCTAATGACCGTCTTCGTCGAGCAAAGGGATCGGAGTCCCTCCTCGCCACCTGCAGAGCGTTTCGTGTCAAACAGAAGGGGTCAGTCATACGGAAAGACTTACCGAAGCGACCGTGTCCGCTAGCTTTGACCCCGCCGAACGGACTCGCCTGGTTCAGATAGAAAACTCCCTTCAGAATGTCAGCACTGAGGTCGCGTCTTTTCGTCACTCACAAAGCTTTACTGAAGTCAGCAGTTGCGTGCACAATACACTACGAGCTGCACTTACTCGTTCATCGACACCATCCCGCACTGCAACTTCGCCGCAACCCTCTCACATTCCACCCTGTCCGCCCCATAGACGCCAGCTCCTAGCCCGAAACGACTCTCATTCAGCCATCTCACCGCTTCATCCACCTCATCATAGCATACGACAGTCATGACTGGTGCGAACAGCTCTTCCTGCGCTATGTCCATTTCCATGGTGACATCCACGATCAGCGTCGGCTCAAAGTATGCTCCTTCCAGGTGATTGGGATGATGGAACTGGCTTCCGCCAGCGAGTATGCGTGCTCCTGCTCGTTCAGCGGAGGAGATGAGTTCTTCGAGCCGAGAGATCGGGCCATGGGAGATGAGTGAGCCGACGTCAATACCCGGCCGCAGGGACTGAATTCGAGGCTGTACGAGGGAGATAAATTTGTCGAGGAGAGATCGGGGTAGCAGGATGAGCTCGATGCCGATGCAATTTTGGCCGGCCTACTTGTCAGCCAGTATTACCAAGGATCAGCTTACAGACTGGCTGCGACGGAGGCTTTGTCAGCTCGGTTGCCGAAGCGAGAAGAAGCACTTACAAGACACCTCTCAGCAGCGTGGCGAAGAAGTCGAGATCGGCCGAAGGCAGGATGAACGCTGGATCCTTCCCTCCCAGCTCAATGCACGTTGGCACCATGATCTCAGCAGCTGCCACTGCGACCTGCTTGCTCAGCTATACACGCGACTGCGAACATGACCTCTCACCTTCCGTCCCACAGGCTCGCTGCCAATGACTAATCGGATCAGCGTCCACCGAACGGCTCTCACGTACAGGTGATGTGCTTGACCATCCTATTCCTCGTTACGGTCTCCGCCACATCCGGTAAACAGATGACGAGCTGTACCACCTCCTCATCCAGCCCGCAAGCTCTCAGACACGCTCTCACTCCACCGAAGAACCACTTCGAGGACCACGCGACCTGCTCGGAGCACTTTACGACGATGGTGTCGCCCGCAAACAACGATGCGAGGATGGGCGAGAGGAGGTTGTGGAAGGAGTAATTCCATGAAACGAGGGCGAGGGTGGTACTTAGGGGTTCGTAGTGGACCTGACGGGGTTAGTCGAGGGACATATTGGGGATGGCGGAGCGGACAGTGGAGATCTTGTGCAGGAGAAGGAGGTTTCCTGGTCGTCTCTGCGGTTCGAGGACCTTCTCGCCATGCTTCAACAGCCTGTCGAGATACAATTGAGCAGTTTCAAGGGAAGATCGAAACGTACCAGTCAATTTTCGCGAGCGTCGTAAGGATCTCGCCAAATACTGCATCTACACCTGCCCACCTCTTATCAGCAGATACTCCCACGCCCCTGGTGAAGCTCACCAGTCTTCCCCGTATCCCGACAAGCGACCCGTACAATCCCCTCCATATCCCTCATGATCCACACCTTCAAGCTCCTCAAGAACAACTCCCTCTGCGAGAAGCTCGTCTCCGCCCATCTCGGGAAAGCGTCGTGTGCGCGCTTGATCTGAGAGGCGACTTCGTCTGCTGCAAGGAGGGGCATGGTCGTGAGGTGGTACTACTCAAATCAGCTGGACTCAGACAGGCAAGGGATGCCTCACGCCAGTTGATGGGTCGTAGCATGTGATGTGAGATCGGGTCGTTCCCGTGTGGCCGGTCTCGGGAGGGAGCAGGGTATCGTCCTCGAGGTGGGAGAAGAGGTTGGGTGATTTGATCACTCGTCCAGTCCATTTCGAGTCGGCTTCCTTAGCAGTCCTCAGCTACATGTCTACGTTCAAGGATATCCACAGACCTTTGGCTCAGACCACGAGAAGCTGACGACCTTTCGACTCAGTCTCCACTCGGTAAATCTGTGCCATATATGTCCCGCTCTCCAAGCCAATAGAATCACCACTATCGCCAGACCGGTTGGACTTGGGGGTTGTAGACCGCATTCCAGATGTCCGCGAGAGTGATCTCGCCGAACCATTCGAAGGAGTTTGTGAAACGTCGGTTCATCGTTACACCCATGTTGTTGGATATCCGAACTCATGGGAATCTTATCAAACGGAGATGAATCCCCAAAGAAGGCGGAAAAAAATCACAGTATGTAAAGTCGGTGGTCGACCTCCACCTCATTTCCGCAAGGCTCGTTACGAGACAAAGCTCGAGACAGATCATATGGCTATTCAGGGTTGACGAAAGCTTCTAACCGTCCCGATTCCAATATCTCATCAAGCGCCAATCTCGCCGTCTCCTTCCCCTATTCCACATCTCAGCATGGCCCAGCCTTCCATGCGCCGAGAAGGATCAGGCTTACCTCATCTAATCGTAAGATAGTGGGTACGCTCTCCACGCTCCAGTCGAATCTCGCTTTGTTCGTCGGTATCAGCCAACTGAATGGGATATGATGTCAGTGGTGGCGGAGACGGTGAGGTGTGACGGACTCAGACTTCGTACCGACCCAATAGATCACCGCCTCTGGTTGGATGAGTCAGATCGTGCAAGACCATGAGCGGGATGAAGGCGGCGTACTGGGCTTCAACGGGCCATCAAACGCTTCTCTCACGGTAGTCTCGACTTTCCGACAGTCCTGCAACGCTGAGTCAGCTGATACCCTTGAGACCCCCGCTTTTCAAGAAGGATGGCATTTCAAGAGGAAGTTCAGCTCTCACAGGACACCACATCTGCCCATCCACGACCGACGCGTAAAATATCAGGTACGTGTATTCTGGTGAGGTAGGTCCGTTCAGCTGATTCATCACATGAGGGTACCTGACGGGGCGTCAGATTGGCTGCTCGCGGCTCTTGAAGGATAAAACCGCACGGAGTAGCGTGGAGTGGCATCACTGTCGATCGATACAGACAGATGTTGTAGCTTCTGACAGTGAGCGATGAATTGAGTGACAGGTCGAGCCCATGGTTATGCGGAAGTTCGGGGTTCCGATGTAGAGAATGTGTTACGTAAGGCTCCTGCATGACTGACCCTCATCAATGATGACGGGAGCGAAGGTCCAAAGCGAAGTTCGGAACACAATAATGGGCCGAGCTTTGGCATGACGCATAGCATGACTGCAAGTTAGAGAGCGGATCCAATCTCCTTCGTCCCGTATTTGTATACCTCCCCGTGCGAAGCGAGGACAAAACTAATAACACCGCTGCCAACATTGAAGACCATCCCCGCTGGATCGATTGGAGATGTCATCGCCGACTCTCCATTTGCTCTAGCCCAGACACCAGATCATCCATCAAATCCTGTCCTCCCGTTTGCCCCGGCGGACTAGTCGGGACGTTCGCACTCATCGGCTGTATCAGACTACCCGGAGCAGGTTGTGCAGCCGGAGAAGCAGATATAGGCATGAGCAACGAGGACGGGTTATATCCCGGTGCGACTCTATGCAGTTCTTGTCGCCTGTACCGCCCATCAGCATGGCCGCTTGAGCTGCAAATTTGACCCACTCTCGCTGTTCCTCCTCCACCTCGCGTTGGTGCAGGATCGCAGCGTTCCGTGCTCGTCGTTGGGCTATGGCTTCGTGTGGTTGGGGCTGGAGGGAGAGGACGTGCTCTTCGAGCGAGAAGGGGTAGACGAACTGTGCGAGCATAAGGACCGGCGTTCGAGCTGGAAGAGGACTAACATATGCGGTGATGTCCTCTGGTAGAGGGTGGATGTCATTCGGCAGCTCAACCTGGATTTCCATCAGCTGCAAAGTCACAATGCCGCGGAATGCACAGACGGGCTTCGGGAGCCATAGGGATGGGGATTTGATGAGTGGGACCGTCGCTGCCGAGGCATATTGCTGAGATATTGGGCCTGAGGAGGGAGATTTCAGTATAGCATCGAATAGAGGACAAAATGAGCTGACCTGTGCCAGGGGCTGCGATCATCTTCGGAGGTACATCGGTATAGATGAATCAGGCTAACTTCCTCACACGTCTGCGTGCAGTGTAGACGAGGCCAAAATACGTCACGTGACCTGTCTAGTCGAAGTTACCTACGAACCATCGATGTTTCAGCACAGGTATCTCCACCATTGTGGAGGTGTAGTCAGGTCCCTTACGATTCGAGATGGTGGCTCAAATCGTCCTTGTACATCTTCCCCTTATCTTGGCGGCACACGAAGCTGATTCCCACCTTAGAAACCGTCCGACCCCAACGCCCGGCTCACAGAAGCCCTTTGCACGAGCCTACGGCGGAGGTACAGCGCTTCGTGTCCATTTGCGCTTCTTCTTGACAATATGATCTCTCAGGCAGATTGTCGGCTCCCGAAATGTCGCTCTCGCCACAGCCGCACTCGTGCAGAACATCGTCAGGAGCGTCAGGTTCTCGACAATTGACGAGCTGCTCGTCTTGATCAAAGCGGTGGGACGGCGACTCGTGGAAGCGAATCCGAAGGGTACCTCCGCTCGCCCTTCGCTGTTGGCTCCCAATGCTGAAAGAAGGGTACTGCTCGCAGAGCTCGCAGCCGGCAACATCATCCGCCGGATCCTCCGACTCATCCGCGAAGAATACCGAGCCGCCGCAGCCGCCCACCTCTCCGCACCCCCTTCGACCCCTGGCACACCTTTCCTCGGCCCCGACACGCCCGGTCTAGCCTTTCCATCATCTCATTACCTCAGCGGGGACCTTTCCTTCACCTCGCCTTCCTCCAGCTCAGTCTCGTTACCCCGTCAAACTAGCCTGTCGAACTTTGTCGTCATGCGCCATACCCGAGCCCAACTCGAACGTTCTGGCTCTGTCCTCGACCTGTCCCCAGCTACGAGTTCACTGTTCACCTCGCCGACACGGCAGTCGTCCATGGATACGCTCAATGGTAGGGAGATGGGCGCTGGCCCTAGTCGTGCGGATAGCGAGGAGTTTATGCGACAGAGCAGTAAGCTCAAACCGGTGTTGATTCAGGCTATCGATGAGGTTGTGGGTGAATTGGAGACGACGCATGAGGATGTGGCGAAGGGGGCGAAGGAGCATGTGCATTCGTCGTGAGTCATCGCTCATTCGACTGAACGCGAGCTAATGGTAGCTTAGAGAGGTGATCCTCACGCTGGGTCACTCGAAGACAGTCGAAGCTTTTCTCAAACAAGCATTCAGAGATCGGAAATTCACCGTCATCGTCGCCGAGTCCGCACCATCGTACGTCCCCTGCCCCTCACTGTCTTCTCATGTCTCAAATGGAGTTGCAGATATCTAGGCCACAGCATGGCCGCCTCCCTCGCCTCCTCCTCCATCCCCGTCCTCCTCGTCCCCGACTCGTCCCTGCACGCCCTGATGCCGCGAATAACCAAATTCCTCCTCGGAGCCCACACCGTCCTCGCCAACGGTGGTCTCTTCGCACTCGCAGGTTCACTCGCCGCTTGCCTCGCGGCGAGAGCTCACTCCAAGCCGGTGGTGGTGACTACTGGGCAATTCAAGTTCGCGCCGGCTTGGAATCTTTATCATGAGTATGGAGCTGTGGATTTCCAGGGTCCGGGAGGGGTGGTGGGGTGGGAAGGGAATGGCGGAGGGGGAGGTGTGGAGGGGGTCGAGGTGGTGTATCCTTATTATGATTATATACGGCCTGAGTTGGTCAACCTGTTCGTAACGAATGAGTAGGTCTCCCTCACTTGAGAAATTGTGCCACGCTGACGAGGTACAGGGGAGACCACTCGCCATCGTACATCTACCGGATCATCAAGGAGGCGTATGACGACGAGGATGTCGAACTGTGACCATATGATCATGCTTCACGTCCCGCTTGAAGAATGTTTTGCCTCGAGATCGTGCAGAGTCAGATAGACTCAGTCTAGCTCCGCCTCAAAGCCTCTTCCACTCGAACCGATCCGTTCCAGCCCCTCCCTCAGCTTCTCCAGTCTCGAGTCCGTCCTCCACCCGACCCACCCCTCCCCAACGAACTTCCCATCCATTACATCCCACACCTCCCGCACGACCTGGTCCTCCCCGTTTGTCGTCCTCGCGAACGCCAAGAGTACGGACCAGACCTGCCTCGGGCTCGGAGCGCGCTTAAAGCTGGGCCCAACACCCGTAGTCGGGGTGAGAGCGATGAAAGACCGGAACAGCTCGTCCAAAGCTTCCTTCGTCCAAGGGCTTGAAACCTCGGGCTCCTCAAGGCCGAGAGCACCCCGGGACCAGATCCAGCTCACCCGATCTTCCTTTCCTTGTGCGGGATCATACGTCTCCCAGAACGGAAAGAGGGGTCGTGCTCGTCGAGGAGTCTTCGGTATCTGTCCGTGACGCGCGAATCCTTTAAAGAGACTGAGGTATTCCGGGATGGACGGCGTGTGATCGAACTCGAACATGTGTCGCATGATGGTAAGCGCAGCGGGAAGATGACCGTTGTAGGAGCAGGCATGGATGAGACACGCGAAGGTCAGCCGAGAGGGAATCAGGCCCTCCGGGATACCGAGGAGATCCCGCGGTTCGATGTTGAAAGGCGGAGGCAATGGCTCATCGTCGTGCGATCCGCAGAGCTTCGAATACGCCGATACCACGACATCCCATTTCCCAGCGATGGCATGAATGTAAATGACGTGGTTGATGAGCGCGATTTGCCCCTCGTAACTGTCCACCCTCTGTAGCGCCGAGTTGAGAAGCTGCGGAATATCGTCGATCCGTCCACTTTTTTCAAGCAGCACCTGTTTCGCGAGGAAAGCGTAGCTGTCCGGCTCGATCCCTGCACCCTGCATACTATCCCACCATGGCCCGAACCTCCTCGTCTCGGCTGCCAGACCGCAGAGGTACAACATATGATTGACGGTCTGGCGATAATACCGCCTTTCTCTTTCAGTCTCGAGGGCTGAAGGGTTGGGAAAGAGCGCCGATAGACTTCTCTCAGCTGCACCGATGGCACCGGAAGTCACACGCCGGCGATGTCTCGCCCTTGAGACAAAGGCGGCGACCTCGACTCCTCGTCGGCTGGAACCTTTTCTTAAACTGCGGAGTTCGAGCATGATGCGGGACAACCTCGCATCAGCCGTTTTCCGACCTGCTCCCTCCCGTCGATCGAGCGTGTGAAGCGAATGAATGACCTCGGACAGTTCGGCTGGGGTGAAAGAATGCGATTCGGGGGCTGAGGCTGGACCGAGCTTGGCGTAGGCAGCGTATATATCTTCAGCTGTGATGTCGGACTTTGGAGATTCGATGAGTCGGTGTATGGCTGATAGGCGAGAGGAACGGAGTTGAGGCGATATTGAGTGAAGTCTGAGAGGCTCGTGTACTGCTGATGCACGATCGGTCGGCTGGGATGGGAACGGGATGTCTTCCGGGAGATTGGCGGAGACAGGATCAAGTAGCGATGTTCGAGGCGCAGCCGTTGTCGAGAAGGCCCTGCGGGAGGAAAGCACCTCGAAAAAGGCCGCTTGCGGGACATCGATATTTCCTGCTAGTCGCTTGAGCCGCTTTTTGCCTTCTTTCTGCTTGTTCAGGTGCTTGAGCTTTCTCTCGTAGTGACCTATTTGCCACGTTAGATTACACTCATGACAATCACTAGTATCACTCCCCACCGTACAAGCCTGCGGTAACGTCCTTGCGCAGAGCTGCTAGACTCTCCCTGGCAATGACCTTGTTGCCTATGGCCGCTTGAATCGCTAGCTCAAAAAGTTGCTTCGGTACAACGTCCTCTATTCCAGATCAGCGATGTTCGTACTGGCTCGCAACACATACTGAGCTTCTTGCACCAAACTCGCCCAACCGACTGCGCGGCATCTCGATGGACGATCATGGCGAGCGCGTCTACCGGCTTCCCGTTGAGTAGAATGTTGATCTAGTAAAACCAGTCAATCCAGCATTAAGAACATGTATTGCGGAATGGCAGCCCCACCTTGACCATTGGAGATGCCCCGTAGTCCGCTTTCTCATAGTCGAAAGAAGCGAAGCCGGAGCTGGAGCTCTTTAGTTCAGAGAAGAAGTCCGTGACAATCTCTGAAGACACCGATATGGGCTCAACCCTTTTCACCCCCGAAGAGCGACTGAGACTCACCAGACAGTGGCAGCAAATATCGCAAAACAGCCCGACCTGTAGTCTCGAGGACCTTGTACTCTTGTTGTGTACCACGATACCTCGAGCATAGGTCCATCATCTGGCCGATATACTCTGAGAGACATGAGCCTAGACATTGAGAAATGAGTCTCGATCCACCGACGGGCACGACAATGGTGGCATTGACTGAAGGCGGTAAACTTCAGGTCCGTGACCAGGGCCCGCGGCGGCTCACCCATCGGCTCCTCCACACGTACGACCTTCATGTTGGCATCTGTCACATCCGGGAAGTCCGAGGGATTCGAAACGTACTGCTGCCTTCCACCTTGAAAGACGACTGCAAGACATAAATGTGTCAGTGTCGCCTGAACTATAAACTGAACGAGATCCACCCTTGTATGGCACCGTAGGGGCGGTAATAATGACATTAGATGAATATTCGTCTTCGAGTCGCTGGCGGCTGAGGGTTTCATCAGGCATTGTCCGGGCTGAATGGCTGCGACCCACAAGACATCCATATGAAGGGTCCCAAGAAAGCCTAGTCGAAAGCCCTGAGATAATGCGGCGGATGACTCGCGTTGTACCATTACTGCGGATCCTGGATGAGCTGCCAATATCTGACGGTAATTGATACCCACCGCTTCGGTCGTTCAGGGTGAGCTTGAGCTATGGTGAGCTCGCGGTCGGCATCTGGGGTGCAGCTCACCCGCTCGATCGCCTCCTCCAGCTTCGCAAAGTCCCCGGAGTCCATGGGAAAGACGCCGGCATATACCTGGAAACCCATGAGCCGAGATCCTCCTCAAACGCTACCATGCGCACCATCGCTTTCATCGCCTTAAAGCCTGGCAACGCCTCTACCATCTTGTCTGCAAGACAGACAGTATCTCCGATGAACGCTAGTACCTGTCAGCTTTTTTTCTACCTTGTATGATCTTACCCTCTTCAGAGTTCTTCATGTTGCATACCAGGTACCTTGTCCAGCTGATCAGCATCATCTGATCTCGCGATGACGACCGGTACGACGAGTCTCACTCACCCCACTTGACCCTCGTACAGCTCATCGACCGGCACTTCTTCCGGATTCTGCAGTCCGACCTCGAGTACTTCGTACTTCCGATCCGCCTGGAGGAATTTGACCTTATCGCCCTTCTTCAGCGAGCCGGAGAAAATCCTGACGAGCGAGACGACACCGCGGTAATGATCGTAGCTATCCTAATGTTCAGTCCAAGCCTTATCGCTGGGGAGCCAAGATGAGCTGAATAACGGAATCTCACTAGGTGTCAAAGATGAGTCCCCTTAACTTTCCATCCTGACTCTCCCACCCCCTCGGCGCAGGTAGCCCCTCCACGATCTGCTTCAACACCTCGTCAACACCAAGCCCGCTCTTCGCGCTGATCCGAATGTGTTTCTCCGCTGGAAGACCTAGAGACGAAGCGATTTGCTCGGACGTTTCGGCAGGCGCAGCATGGGCGAGATCCACCTTATTGATCACGGGGAGGAGGGTGAGTTTCGCGTCCAGTGCATGATGGAAGACCGAAAGAGTCTGAGCTTGGATGCCCTCTGTGCGTCTGTCAGTGCGGGTCTACTACGATCGACAGCTGCTCGAGCTGACGATATTGCCAGCACTCACGAGTACAGTCGACGAGGATGAGTCCTCCTTCGCATGCTCCCAGACTCCTCGATACTTCATAGCTGAAGTCGACATGGCCAGGAGTATCGATGAGGTTGATGAGGTACTTCTGTCCGTCTGTGTGGGTGTGGATAATCGAGACGGTTTGGGCTTTGACGGTGATGCCCCGCTCGCGCTCCACTTTGAGCTTGTCGAGGAACTGAGGGAAAGATGTTGCTGGAAGAGTATTCGTCATCTACGGCCAAGCACGATCAATTTGTCCGTCAGCTCTCCAGCTGATAGTAACATCGCTGCTTGGCCCACCTGAAGGAGACGATCTGCAAGCGTCGATTTGCCGTGATCGATATGAGCGATGATGGACAAATTTCTGCGAGGACCACGATACGTCAGGCTCCATCAGACACCAATAAACCACGATCCCGCGAAGTGGAGACAGCGTAGATATCGAGCTCACCGTATTCGTTCTGGTGGGAACTCCGCCATATCGATCCTCCGCCTCTTGCTCGAAGGCTCGGCCGAAGACTTTGAAGCGAATGAAGCCCGGGATAAAGAGAAAGAGCGGGAAGAACTACGTCTTGAAGTGCTAGGGATAGGTCTCGCTGTGCCGGGATATTGGAACGAGGCTGCAGCTGCAAGATCCGAGCTCGGACCAGCTGTGGACGTCGAGAGGGAAAAGTACAGAGCTCGGGATTGGCGGGTCCGTCGTATGCAGGCGATACAAGGTCGAGTCACCGAACCATCAGACCGCATAACCGAGTCCAGGATGACGCTCAATCTGCCGCGATACGATCTGGAGATGATACCGGCAGAAATCTCTGCCAGAGAGGTTGGGAGTCACGGACATCCCTGATACTCCGCCCACCCCGCCGAACGTGCCTGAGCCATCACGCCTTACGATGCAAAAGTTTGAATTCGGATTCCAGAGCTATGGGCCGCCATGTTCGATCTTTCATCCGCTCTGTTCGGTTCGCAAATTCCGTCGATAGTCGCCAAGCAACACGATGGCTGCCCGCTTCGCCAGACATGCTCTGCGGCTATCAGCTCGAGCTTATGCGACCTCCGTCACTGGATACGGCAGGGAGGTGGAGGGCTTCGTCGGAGCAGTCGGTAACACACCTCTTGTACGTCATATCTTTCACTTCCCTCCCATCTCGCATCAAACTAATCAAGACTTCCTTAGATCCGACTGAATCGCCTCTCGACCGAAACAGGCTGCAACATTCTTGCCAAAGCCGAATTCATGTCTCCCGGCGGATCCGTGAAAGACCGAGCCGCTCTCTTCCTCGTGAAAGACGCAGAGGAGAAAGGTCAAATCCGACCTGGAGGTACCGTCGTCGAAGGAACAGCTGGGAATACGGGTATCGGACTGGCACATGTGTGTCGGAGTAAAGGGTATAAATGTGTTATCTATATGCCGGATACGCAGAGTCAGGAGAAGATTGATTTGTTGAGGATGCTGGGTGCGGATGTACGGCCTGTTCCTGGTTAGTCACCAAGCTGCTTCCCTGTCTTCGAGATCTTGCTGACGTGGTGGATCAGCTGTGGCGTTTGACAACCCGATGAATTATAATCACCAAGCAGCCCGATATGCGGAGTCATTGGATAACGCCGTCTGGACGAACCAATTCGACAACCAAGCAAATCGAGAAGCCCATATCCTCACGACCGGTCCCGAGATCTGGAATCAGACAGACGGTGGGAACCTCGACGCCTTCATCTGTGCGACTGGGACGGGAGGAACGCTGGCGGGAGTCACGCGGTACTTGAGTGAGAAGACTGGTGGGCGGGTCGAGGGATGGTTGGCAGATCCGCCGGGAAGTGTGCTTTTCAACTTGGTGGAGAATGGGAAAGCTGCGCGGGAAGGAACTGGGTCCATCACGGAAGGTACTTTGGCTCCTTTCTGCGCGGGATAAGCTGATTGGGAGTAGGTATCGGCCAAGGAAGAGTGACGAACAACCTCGCACCCGATCTCTCCCTCCTGACCGGCGCCATCCACATCCCCGATTCAGAATCCATAAAAATGGTCTACCGCTTGCTCGACGAAGAAGGCTTGTACGTCGGTGCCTCATCCGCGCTGAACGTGGTGGCCGCGACCGAGCTGGCGAAGAAGAAGGGGAAGGGAAGTACCGTTGTTACCATCCTTTGTGACGGGGCGTATCGGTGCGTCGAGAGGTCCTTTGAGTTTCGAGAGAGGTTACTGACGGCTGGGATAGGTATCAAGCGCGATTATTCTCTCGAGTGTGGTTGGAATCGAAGGATCTTGTTCGACATATCCCGGAGAAGTTGCAAAAGCAGTACATTGTTCTTCCTTAGACCCGGATTTCTCGTCACGCATGCAAGCAGCATATCACGAGTCGCTCGAATTGCACGCAGCGGCATTTGATCCCAACGTAATCGATGCCGGATACCTGTATACCGCTCGAGATCCCATGCAAAACAGCATATACCAGCCAGCACGTCCCAGTCCTTTGTGACCCCTAGCAGCGATCCGCTTACCGAGTCCAGTCCGGTTTGGGGCAACGCGATGATCCCCTCTCCAGGACAAAGTTGGCGCGTTATGCGGTATTCTAGACGTCTTGCAGTCTGCGTGCCCGTCTTTGCCGGCCCTTTCTCTGTAGCTGCTTGGGTAAATACGGCCGTACCTCTGTCGCTCTACCTGGCCAGTAGCTTATGGCACTTTCGTCGGGAGCCTTCCAGCGGTCGCCCGACGTAGGTGTTTTCACAGTTTCAGGAGTCGTACTTTGTACCCGCCGGATGATTCAGCTGTCGGCTCGGAAAGTCGTTCCAAGCTACGCGAAGGTGACTCAACGAGGTAGATTCTTCCAAACCAAGCAGATCAAGCCAGCAAATGCATCACCATTTCCGCTTGAACAAGCTTTTCTTCTTTTCGCTTTCCCCATCTCCCTTCATATCCTTATCCTTCTTGCTCCGCCCCAGACTCAATCGACTCTCCTTACCGCTCGACAAGGTAAGATTCGACATCCGATCGGTGATAGCACTATTGAACGAGCTCGAATGTTGCATCGGTGGTGAGTGTGTTTGGATTTGCGGTGCTCCGGGAGGCGGTGCGAGTGGAGGGGGACCGACAGGAGGGACCCAATATTTCGTATCGAGGATGCTGCGCGGGATCAATTCACTCGCCTCACGTCATCGACATGGAGAACCACTGACCTCTGATAAGTTGAAGGTCGACCTGGTGATCGAGCTGGGCGACCAGGTGCTTCAGGATGAGGCTGTGTGGCGTTCGGTGCCCGACCGCCAATTCCACCTCGTCCAAGCGCTTTCAGATCTTTGACAAATCTCTCTGGCGTGATGATATGCGTTGAACCTGCTCACACTGCATCAGTCCATTCTCCGTCGATGAGGACAGACGCACCGATGAAGATCTCCTTCCCTAAAGCCTGACCAACAGAGTATGCCAATCGCATCTCCGAGTATGTCATGCCTCCCGCCACGAACAGAATCAACCGTTGCTTTCCCTCAGTATTGCCCATCCGCGCTGACGGAGCTTTGTGCCATGTGGGCCGTGCACTCCGAAGGGAAGACGAGGGACCGACCAGAACCGGAGGGAGACCGCCTGGTCGCAGAGAGTTTGACAGTTCGGGCGGAACGTCTTTGACGAATGGGAAGGTATTTTGGTCTAAGCGATTGTTGTTGTGATCCTGCGGAGCGGATCAGCTTAGCATCGTCTCCGTCCGAGAGGAGTAACTTACTTCCAGCATCATCTGGACTACCGGCTTATATCGTGACAGCTCGTATTCGCCTTCTGCAGTTACGAATTTCTGCTTTATTCTCGTCTTCGTCGATCGATCCTTCGCATCCTGTGCACGAGGTCAGTGGAGACCTCCCAAGCTGGCCCTGACCCACTTTGACGACTTTGGCGCCAAGGTACACTAGGTTGTTCACTGCCTCCTGCTCGGACAAGGATAATCGAGCATGCTGAAACAGTCGCCGTCGATCCTCATCCGCCACGCCGTCCCGGAAGAGGACATAAAGCGCGATCATCCGGACCTTGTCAATTGCACTGCACGGGCGGCACCGATTAGGACTCATCATGCAAGTCTTACCAAATGACTCACGTCACATTTGGATCATCCAGTAACGGCACCATCTCCTCAACAAGCGTCTTTGGTGTCTTCCCCTTTGCGGTGAAACCAGTCGCGCAGCACTGTCCAGCTTCATCAGTTTTTCGCTTCCCGGACCACGGAACACGGCAGACTTACCTGTTCGACATTCGCAGCCAGACTAAGCTTCTTTTTTGCAAACCTCGACATGCACTCTTGCGCCATATCCAAATGCAGGGAGAATTGCTCCCGTTGTGTTTGAAACTGCGGCAAATTTGCAAGCATGTCCTTTAGGTCGTTGACATTGACATCCCCACCTCTGCAAGACCATCAGGTTGATCCATGGAGGGAGCTGAAACGGTCCTACCCGCGAAATCCGGCGTGCTCCTGTGCGAACTTGCCGAAGTTGGTCATGAGAGTATCGATGGCATCCTTCATATGAAGATGCCGAACGGAAACCCAGACGAGATCCGTGTCGTTCAGCTCCGCAACCTTCTGCTCTTTTCCGCCGACTGTGTTTTCGTACGTATATCTGAGCAATCATGAGTAGGCATAGATCGCATGGTCAGGTGAACGGACTGGTAGTGGGATCCATCTTCAACCTTCAGCAAGTCATTGACCATCGCTTGATACCAGAAGTCGTGAAGGAAGGGTGCTACGGGATCCATGGAACGGTCGACGATGAAGAGCACGGCTTTTGGCCGTGTTGATGGGGCCTAGTACCGATTTAGCCATCCTCCTTACACGCTAGAGTCAGGTTGATACCCACTGGAAACTCGGGATTTGCTGTCATGTACTCGTCCAGGTCATTCTGCACCTGTGATGCCAGCTTCCTGCTCAGATACTCCCCTACCGGCTCCGCCTGCCTCGAGCCATTGCTTGGACCGCCCATGGCCGATCGCCATCTCAAGCTCTGAGGTTGTTGCTGTGAAGAGGGAGGTGCAAGAGAGTTTGACGTAGCGGACTGAGCTAAGGGACCGAGTGGTGGATGATGGGAAGGTTGATAATACCGGATATAAGGGTTCTCGTTGACCGTAGAAAGGAGGTTGAGCAGCTAGAGGGCAAGATAAGCGACGCGGAGTAAATAACCGGCTTGGCTGACTGATCGGCTGGCCACCTTGACATCATCCTCAAACGCCTCCATCGCAAAATCCGCAGAAGTTGCTCCGCCCAGCGCCCCAAACATCGAGTAGAACGCTGAAGGAGTCTTCATCGTGAATATCCGATCCTCCAAAGCTGGTCGATGGTCGGAACCGCTGGCTGTACTGTACGGATGACCCACCCCAGAAATTACAATACAGCTCAACAAAAGCCTTCAATACATCACTCGGCAAGCTTCCCGTCAACTTCTGCGCTAGCCCATCGTCGATACCTGACAGAAGGTTAGCACCAGAGAGCAGACCCGACGAAGGGGACTTGCCGTCGATGAAAAAGAGGTTCGCTGATTTGTACGTCCGCCGTCCGAACGAAAAGTCCGCGATGATACGGTCGACATTCTGTGATGTGGGTGTGAGGAGGTAGATGGCGTCCACGGACATAGGCTGCCGAGGGGAATGGAGGGGCTCGACAGCTGGTCCAGATTCGCATTAGCTAATTATTCCCTTCCGACAACCAGCAGAAACCCACAGGTGACATTTTGCTGAAGGATGTCGAAGTTCTTGTAGACGGTGTCGAGGAGGGCTTGGGAGTGATCATCGGTAATAAGTATCTTCCATGTTCCCGCGGGTATGGATTGGAGGGCCGAGGTAAACCCTGCATCGATAGACTGAGTCAGCTAACGATTCCTCTTCCGAAGGATGGTGGTCAGACGACGGGAAGACCTGACCCCCACCGGAAGACAATGATCGTCCTACGTTGGGTTCGACGGCTGTGACAGCGACTTACGAGCCTTCAGTAGGTCTTTGAGCGTCATCTTCTTGTGGTGCGAGGATTGAAGGAAGCCCAAAGACAATGCTAGGGTAGTGAAGATTCAAGGAATGGCCGACAACAAAGATGCGTCATAAAGTCTTGGAAACCGCGGCCTCGGCCACCGCTTCGTCCCGGAGCCGGAACGCGTTCTTCATTCCAGTGAATTTCCGGCGCGTTGACCTGTAATTACACTTGACTCAGTAAGCGACTCAGGCAGAAGCCGCACCCGGCAGGTCCGAGATGGACGAGCATGTCCTGCGGTGCCTGGAAGCGACACTTTCGCCCGAGGAGCACCTCCGCCGCGGTGCTGAGGACCAGCTAAAGCAGCTCTTCCTTCATCCTGGTGAGATCAAAGCCTTGTTCAAAGGAATGGTCTGACGCGGATTAGACGGAGGATCGAGCCTAGCGAGGCTGCTTCTCTCGGATGGTGTCAAGCTCTCGCAGCGCCAGATATGTTTCACCTCAACACGATGGCAGCTTGACTGACATCAGTATTGTATTGACGATGACACTCCGCGGGCATCCTGCTCCAGCAGTACATCTCTCGACACTGGTCCCCGGCTTCGCCTGCTTACCAGGGTCCCATCATACCATACCAGGCAAGTTTGAAAACTCAGAACGAGCTGGACGATTAGTGATCAGGTCTTAGATTAAAGCGGAATTGCGTCCTCTCATCTTCCACGGCCTGTCAGACGAAGAGAGCAAGATCCGCTCGGCCAGCGTAAATCAATCCTGATGTTTGAAGCTACGCTGATGATGGTATCGATAAATAGGCCTTCGCTCTGTCTACCATCGCCCGCTATGATTGGCCAGATGACTATCCTGATCTGCTATCATCACTGATAGCATTACTGCAATCTGGATCGGCCAATCCTGTAGATGGGGCGATGAAGGTCATAGCCGAGCTAGTCGAAGAAGATCTCAGCGAGGATCAGCTGCTGCCCGTTCTGAACAATCTCGTGCCGGCATTGATTGTTGTTCTCGGAGATGCGCAGGTCAATCATCCCGTCTGAACCGCATCCTCGGGCTAACGTGAGCAGGTCCACTCTCCCGCCACACGAGCTTCCACAGTCAATGCATTTCGCAAGGTCATTCGAATGCTCGAGACAGTACGAGATGAGCATCCACAAGCGGTCCGGCAGGCCCTTGAGCAGATCGCCCCGGTGTGGCTAGGGGCATTTCGGCAAGTGTTGTCGGCGGACGCGGCGGCAGAGGTCTCAGACAGCTGGGAGTCAATCAGGATTCGGATGGAGGTTTTCCGGGTACATCTCAGCCTAGAAGTCATGGTCTCGGCTGATGAGCTTCTTGTCAGACCTTATCGACGTTTCAATCCGTCTTTCCCCGTGTCCTTGCACCAGACCTAGAGAAATACCTCCAGCTCTCCATCGATAATCTTACCTCCCTCATCTCCCTGTTCCACTCATATCATCTTTCCGCATCGCCCGACGCTCCCGGACCACCATCACCCCCATCGGACGTCGGTCTCATCGCTCCGAAGATGGGCATCGATGATCTGGCTTGCACCGTTTTTGACTTCCTGACCCCGCTCGTGCGAACGACCAAGGCTGCGTCAATTCTGGCCTCAGGAGATAAGGGGAGGGAGATGGGAACGCACGTAATGGAGAGTCTGGTCAGCTTGCTGATGGAGTACACTCAAGTCTCGAGGGTAAACGTGAGCATGCACCGACCTGTTTGGAAAGATTAGGCTGATGATTTGATATACAGGAAGAGGAATGGCTAGAGGATGCAAACGCGTTTATCATAGACGATGATGCCGACACGGATCAGTATGGCTTACGGGTAGTGGGTCTCGATCTGCTCGGGGTGAGTACCATGAAATGGCTCAGCCGGATTTTGACAAAAGTCTCATAGTCGTTGATCGACAAGTGGCCGCAAGCGGTGGTGCGGCTACTGCAGAACGCTATGAAACGAGTCGTGCACAACTCCGCGCGGGCGAAGACATCAGGTGACGCCACTTGGTGAGCGAGCTGTCTGTTTGGATCATTCACTCCCTAATAGACAATAAGGTGGAAGCCACTTGAGGCGGTTCTGGCGTTGTTAGGCGGGGTAGCGGATGACATCTGCGATCTTCTGGATATTCACGAGACCGACGATCAACCGAAATCGATTGACGTGGAGGACCTACTCGATCAGGTCATACCCAGACTGCTCCACCAGTCAAGTGGGTACAGACGTATTTCCCAATGCACCCAAGCTAAATCTACGCCGCAGATACTCCCTTCCTACAGGGTCGCGCGTTCATCTTTGCTAGCCAGTATGCTTCTCGGCTCTCGGCTGGGCTGGCCGGCCAGTATTTGTCGGCAGCTGTACTCGTGCTGGAATCAACTTCTGTTAGCGTACCAGTGAAAGTCTCAGCAGTGAAGACAGTCAAAAAGTGCGTGACCACCGCCGAACTCTCAAACCCAAACTGATAGCGCGACCTTGTCTAGCTTTTGCCGCTTTATCGACGTCGGGGTGATGCAACCCCATTCTCGCAAGATCCTGGCCCTTCTCCTCCCCCTGATTCAGCACACCACGAACGAAACCCTTTATCTCCTGATTGAAACGCTTCGAGCTGTGCTTGCACTCGATAAGGATGTCTTGACTCCGGAATCTATGCCTGAGATGGCAGTGCAGATCTACGTAGCCTGGTACGCTCATTCGAACGGTAAGCAGAGTGACTCTCTTCAGTCCTGATCGTCAGATCCGGTTCTCACCGCCATTGTCGAAGAGCTGTTCGAGGCTATCGTTGTCCTGCCGAATCGGGCTGTCGTCCATAGTCTCGTTGTCCACGCGCTCCCGATGTTGACCGGCGCCATCGTATCGCCATCCACGGCCGAAATGGTACACCTTCCCGGAGAAGCGATTCAGCTCGCCAACAGCTTGTTGCGGGGTCGTGCTGGACCGATCGAGGAGGAATTTGTTCCAACGGTAACAGCCGCGATCATCTCGTGCTTGCGACAGACGGATGATATAGAAGTGATCCAGGTTCGTTCTCCGTCGAGTGGCCCGTCGGTCTAATTTGTATAGCACGGGATGATCCACCTGACCCTTGTTGTTCGGAAAGACTGCGAGAAACTTATCACGTGGTCAGTCGGGATTCGGGATTTGCGCTCCTGCTGAAGAAGAGCTAGGCATGACAAAGATGGCTCGAACGGCATTTCGAGCATCTTTGGCCTTCTTGGCCGTTTTCTCGCGCCCAGTTTCTCGGAGTCCGGCGGGATCTTCGTCGGTGACCTCATCTCGCATCTTTTCCGGAAGGCTGGGTCAGCGATAGGCCCAGTCCTACCAGATCTTCTGAAGGTGCTAGTGGAGCGATTGGCCGTCGCACGGCTCCCCTCGTTCGTCCAGGTAAATCTCCCAGTACAGCGCCATCCCCAGTACTGAGAATCGCTTCTTAGAGCCTAGTATTGCCGTTTGCCTATCTCTTCGGCACCGAGCACGCGCAACCTACCATAAATCTTCTGTCCCAACTCGCCGTCACAGTAGTGGACGGATCGTTCAAGTCCGCGCTGGATGTGGTGCTGTATGCATGGAGTGACACGAGCGATACCATTACCGGTTCTTGGAATATACGAGTGAGGTGAGCAATGTCATAGCAGGGACTTCATGAAGCATCGGCTGAAGCCCGCAGCGACCTAGGGATGTGCAAGCTCTTCGAGATGCCACATTCGAGGTTGCAAGAGATCGTTGTGAAGGGGGACCTGATCATTTCCAAAGCAAACCGGGATAGTATGTAAGATCCTCCTTTGGGGGCTACTGTCTAACGACTGGATGACAGCTATCATGACCCGCTCGAAGACCAAGATCAGTGAGCATCGTCAGGAGTTCGAGAAGTTTCAGCTCATCATCGACCAGCGCCGGATCACTTTACACAGATCCCCTTTCCGGTCAAAGCGCTCAAATCGCTGCTCAAGGATGTTCAGATGACTGAAACGAAACCTTCCAATAACGGCAAATCACGAGATCTGGATGTTGAGGAGGACGACGGAGTACGTCCATCCCCCTATCGAGACTGTGATGTCTCTGATTGGGGAAATGTATAGGATGACGAGTGGGATGACGATGATCCGCTCGGCGACACAGCGCCAGTTGGGGAGTTCGACTATCTGTCATGTAGGCGATACTGGTTCGTTGGATCACTTGAGCTGATTCGGCTGAGCAGCGTGGATGGAAGACGGCCCAGCACACGACGACGCGCAAAATGATGATGAGGATCTGCGATCGGATCCCGTTGCAGAGGTTGACATGGGGGTCAGTCCGCTGAATGTTGATCGGGGTGGTCCGACTATTGGATCCGCTCTCGATCCGATTAGCAGAGCTGATTTGTCCCAGCAACACATCCGAGATACCCTAGCGCGATGTTATGCGAGCAACGTCAATGGGATGCACGAGATGATTGGGGCTTTGACAGAAGGGGAGAAGGCGATTTTACGGAGTGTTTTGACTCTCTGATCGTGTCTAGTATATTATCATCAGCATAGTCTATATCATGCACCTTATTCACAGGATGGCGTGGATACGGCCTAGTGATATGTCGTACCAGAAAGCTCCAGGTTATCGACTTGAAATGACACCATCAAGAATTAATTTTATGTCGTCCTGTTGTCAACGACAAAGTACTCTTCTGCAGCCCAGACGTGTTCCGCGAAGCGTAGTGTGTATCAGCACTGGATACCGAGCAATTCACCTTTGGCCATCGAATCGAACCGTCAGATTTGAGGTGCTGCTGAAAGCGCCCTGGGGAGGGCAAGCGCATATTGCATCCTCTCCCCAACCCCATTTCGCCTATACATCTCATTCATCGGGTATATCGGCGGGCTTCTTGATCCCCTTCGACAGCTTGTAATACACCACCGTCGAGTCGGACGTGACAATAGCCACGTAGATCATCTCCCTATCAAGCGTCTCGTTCGCTTCGCCTTCCTCCGCTACTCCACTTGTCCCTCCTGGATCGTCCGTCTCGCCTCGATCCCTCGCTATTCGCCGTCGCAGCTCGTCAATATCCGGTACGAGTGGTGGGACCGGCTCAGGTAATGATGTGATGCGAAGGGAAGATAGCGATGCGAAGATGGATTTCAGGGAGGAGGGTTGGAGTGCAGTGGTGTGAAGCGGGAGAGGGAGGACTGCTCGTAATGGATCCTGATACCCATCAGCTCGCTGAATTCTCCTCATAAAGCTTACACGTACTGATTTCCGTTTGTGGCCGACGATTATTGACCATCCTGATTCAGGCAGCTCGAGCACTCGGAGATCTTTCCATTCGACGGCTGAGGAGCGTCCCGATAGTGAGTAGGAAGATTGAGGAATGCAGGAAGGCACGTACAGAGGAAAAGGTCTCGGAAGGATGTGAGGAGGGGTCCTGCCTGGAGCGGACAGGCGGAGAGGATGGGTTGGAGGTGCTGTTGCTAGCTAGATCAGTCATAGAAGCTTCTAGAACCTCGACAATCGCAGCAGGACTCACCAGAATATCGTTCGTCATGTTACTTGTCTCTGTTGAACAGCTGTCTGCCAATATGAGTCTAGAAGCGCTGGTCTTGGCGGAACGTCGCGTGGCCGAGTTCCTGGATTAAGGGGAAACAAGTATTCCATCAATTCAGACGGAACGGCCCCGGAGATACTTGCCCCAGACTTGCGAATTCCTCGCGGAAAGCTGCACTCTCTCCTCTCTGTGATCCCCTTCTTGATCCCCATCATGGCTTCTCGCACCGCCCTCTCTCGCCTTTCCACTTCCATATCACGCTCCGCTACCGCCAACCTATCCACTTCTGCAGCTTCCAAGCTCGTCTCCCGGAATGCTCTCGCTTCCACCCCCCTTGCCAGAGTGAGCCGGAGTGCCCCGCGATTCCTGGTTGGCGAGCAGAGGCGAATGGCCAGCTCTGACGAAGGAAGGGGCTCTATGGTGAGCCCAGCAGCTGATATGGCGAGGGACATTGAGCTGACGTGGGCTAGACGGTGAGAGAGGCGTTGAATACTGCTATGGAGGAGGAGATGTTGAGGGATGAGACGGTGTTCATCATGGGGGAGGAGGTGGCGAGGTACAATGGGGCGTACAAGGTGGGTAGAATCCAGCTATATGGGTTATGTACTGAGGTTCGCGTAGATCACTAAGGGTTTATTGGATAAATTTGGGGAAGACCGGGTCATCGATGTGAGCGATCAATCCGGGCAGCTCCAAATACAGCTGCGCAAACTTTGATATGCTTACGAGATCCCTAGACCCCCATCACCGAGTCAGGTTTTGCTGGCATGGCAGTTGGCGCAGCCCTTTCCGGTCTCCGACCAATCTGCGAGTTCAGTACGTCCACCTTCGCCTCCACTTCCTCTGCTTCAGCTGATAATTGCCTAGTGACCTGGAACTTCGCGATGCAGGCCATCGACCAGATCGTCAATTCCGGTGGAAAGACGTACTACATGTCAGGCGGCAACGTCCCTTGTCCCGTCGTGTTTCGCGGTCCCAACGGTGCGGCTGCTGGTGTGGCGGCTCAGCACTCGCAGGATTACTCGGCTTGGTATGGGAGTGTGCCGGGATTGAAAGTGATCAGCCCGTGGAGTGCTTCGGACTGTAAGGGGTTGTTGAAGAGTGCCATTCGGGACGCCAATCCGGTAGGTCCAACACACTCGCCACCCATTCGCCGCGAATGACAGAGGGAATCGGGGAGTTGCACCTTCTAACCGAATTCGGTATCAGGTGTGCTTTCTTGAGAACGAGCTGCTCTACGGCGTGTCCTTCCCCATGACCAAAGAGGAGATGTCGGACGATTTCCTCATCCCCATCGGCAAGGCCAAGATCGAGAAGGAGGGTTCCGACGTCACGGTGGTCGCGCACTCGAAAATGGTCACGCATGCGCTAGAGGCGGCTGAGATACTGGAGAGGGAGGATGGGATCAAGGTGGAGGTTGTGAACCTCAGGTGGGTCTCGGTTGTACATGCTCTTCACCTCTCCTCTTCGAGATGGTGAAGATCACGTCGCAGGGGACTCGCTTATGGTTAATGGTACTACAGGTCCATTCGCCCGCTAGATATCGAAACCGTCATCTCCTCGGTTAAGAAGACCAATCACCTCGTCACGGTAGAGGGCGGCTTCCCCGGTGAGTCAAGATTCACTCTGCGGGTTTTCTTTCGTTGACGTGTCTCAGCCTTCGGTGTCGGTTCCGAAATTATCGCTCAGATCTGCGAATCTACCGCTTTCGACTTCCTGGATGCTCCGCCAGAGCGTATCACTGGTGCTGATGTCCCCACTCCTGTAAGCCGTTTGGCATGCCTCCGATCATGTCGCGTCACTGATGGCGCTCAGTATGCCGAGTCTCTCGAGACCATGGCATTCCCCGATACTCCCCTCATTGCTAGAGTGCTTAAGCGTCATCTTTGTGCGATCATTCTTCTCACGATTTCGAATGAATCAAGCTGATTGTTCGCAGATCGCCAATAGATGGATCAGTATGACTGGTCTGAACAGGAGGTCATGACGACAGCCACGCTTCTCTCCGTAGACATTGTTATGCATCGTATGATCTCATCGCAAAGTATGGTAGCTTCGTGAATGATCTGCATCGATTCAGATGGCATACCTCTGCAGGCCCACCAAATTTGAGGTGCCACCGGGTATCAAAGCTCCGCGGCCGCGTCATTACATAAGTTACACAGGCAGGTGATCGCTCATCTTCATATTCACCTCCTTTCAACTTGTATCATCGCCTCTTTATCCGCCACCGGCATCAAGACCGCTCAGCTCCTCCGCAGGGGATGTACTCCCAAATCTCGCCGCTGTGCTTATTGCTATCCGCCGCCCGATGTCTCGCCTTGCCCGTCGACCGGCTGCCATCATCATCATCTCTCCACAATCACGGCCGATTAGCGAATGAGATCCAATCGAACTTCGCAGAACCGCCACGTCTCCCGATCACTCCTACTGGTGAGGGGCAGGGATGGTTAGCTAGGTGGTTGAGTATGGGTGGGGAAGGGGTCGTCACTGTTTGTGTGAGTATCCGCTCTCTCTCTCTCTCTCCCATCGAGTCGTACCACAATTAACGGCAGACTCCCCGATGAGGAAGAGGGAGTCAGTACTGATGCGCTGTGATATTTAGCTCGGCGATTCTAACTTCACCCTACCCCATCGACCCGCCGCTTTCCCCTCCCACCTCTCCCCTCCAATCTCTCTCCCCATCCGCGGCTACCTCACCCCCTTCTCCCAACTCCCCGCAATCTCCTCCAAGCCCGTACACGACGACATATCCTTCGCCTGTCTTCCCCCATTCTTCCCTCCGATCCGATACACCCCTCCCACCGAGCCATATACGATCGCCCTGATCGAGCGAGGCGCATGTGACTTCGCCACGAAGATCCGAGCTGCGCAAGAACGGGGTGCGGGAGCGGTTATCGTAGGTGATGGGAGAGCGAGGATGGATGAGAGTGAGGAGGAAGGGAGAGGGAGGGAGAATCTGATTACTATGTTCTCGCCGGAGGATACAGAGTCGATCTTTATTACTTCCGTGTTTGTGTCCAGGGCGAGCTATTTGGGGTTGTTGGATCTGGTGGGGAATGGGACGGGTTTTGGGAGGGAGGATGGGAAGGGACCGTTTGTGGATCTTAGCGAGGGATCGGATGAGGGCGGGTGAGTGGCCATGATTGCTTTTGGCCCACTTCGCTGAAGCCTTGGAATTCACAGAGCGCTGAGCAGTCTGCTGAGTTTCGCACTTCTGATCCCCTCGCTTTTCCTTCTCGCCACTATCGCCGTACACCGCATCCGTATCGCTCGGTACGCCATACCGAACCCAAACAGGGTACGAAAATCTAATAACTCGTTTAGGCAACGCGAAGCAGACCGTGCTCCACCGCTAGTCGTCCTCTCTCTACCCGAGCGAATCTGGACCCCCGACATCGTCTGGGAGAAAGAGGATTCCGACGACTCGGACCAGACCCCCACTTCCCGCTCCGTGGCCACCGACGCACCGCCACCCATCTCACCCGCCGAAATCCGAACGCCACCCGCCATACCTGTTCCTGATCCCCTCGCTTCCGCCTCGAGCACCTCCGATCGCCAGAAGGAACGGACAAAGTCGTCGACCGGGAAGAAGTACTTCTCGAAGGATGAGTGCGCGATCTGTATGGATGCTTTCCAAAGAGGGGAGATCGTGCGGATATTGCCGTGCGGGCATGTCTTCCATAAGGATGAGTGCGATGAGTGGTTGTTGAAGTGGCGCAAGCTCGTAAGTCCTCTTTTGTCAGTTGGTCTTTTTCGGCTAAAGATATGGATGCTACAGTGCCCAACATGCCGAGCCGACGTCACTCTCCCACCCGGAGTAGACGTCTCGGGCGTCACCCTCACTCCCGTCGCCGCCGCAACTGACCCCTCTTCAATCCCCGACGCACCTACACCACTAGTCACGAGATTGACTGCCGCGTTCCGAGCTGCTCGCGAGCGAGTCATGGGACGGAGATTACGTCTCGAGGAGGACGTCGGCGAGACCACACCACTAGTCAGCAGAAGTCGCGCCGCATCCGAGGTCACCGCTCGGCAGAGCGAGGGTACGGTCTGAGCAGATTTGGGATATGGATCGGGTGGATCTGGTTGTGATATCTCCATTCACTGTGAATTACCCAATTATGATCGAGAACATGTTGAGATTCTGTATGCATGATGATGGGATACTGGCTGTGTTGTGCAGAGGAGATTGGGGTTGGACTAGTCGCAGTCAACGACGTCCCAGTCTGTCACGAGATATTCGTCGAGGCCGTCCAGCTGGGAGAAGGGGGATCAGCAGTGTCTCCAAAGATGGATCTCGTTCCGTTCGAGACCGATCGAAGGGAGCATAACATAGAGTAGCCGGAGGCTAGGGATTGTGGCAAGGGAAGAAGGCCAGCAGACAAAGAAAACCCACCTCCTTCATGTCATCAGCGGTAAGCTCGAAGTCGAATATCTGGGCGTTGGAGTGTATCCGTCTCTGCGAAACGGATTTCGGGATGACGATGAAGGCCTACATGTCGTCAACATCTCACGGCCCAAAGTTGGCGGGATGACGCACGTGTTGTAGGCCCCATCGTAACAATACCTGCGCCTGCTCCTTCCCATGCGCGTTCGCGATCTTTACCAGTGAAGGATGGTCGAATCGCATCGCGCGAGCAAGCGGTGCCCATGCCTACCCAACGATCAGTCCGAACCGAGCCAGACAAGAGGAGCGAGCACACCTCAAGGAGTATATCGTGCTTGTCGCAGATCTCGACGATGTCCGGATGCCGCATGAACGGATGCAGGTCGATCTGATTGACGACCGGTAACGGTGAAGCAGCATCGACGAGTTCCTGGATGTGTTTCGCCCCCCAATTCGATACCTCCTCACGTCACCCCTGCCCCAGACATTGCGAATTAGGCAGACTCACTCCGATGGACCGGACCAACCCCTCTTTCTGCGCTTCCACAAACGCGCTCCATATCTCCTTTCGCACAGCTGGCCCACCGATGGCAGAGTGCATGAGGTAGAGATCAAAGTACTCGACTCCCGCCCGTTTGAGCGACGTTTTGAGATCCTTCATTGCGGATTCGTAGGTACGATTATGTTTCAGCTTTGACGTCAGAAACACCTCCTCGCGCTTCACTCCGCTCCCTCCTGCTCCCATCAGCGATATACGGTGACAGCGGAAAGAGGGCTGGTGGACGGACTGAGGAAGTCTGCGAGCGCCCTCCCGCACTCCCGCTCATGCTCATACCACTCCGCCGTATCGATATGTCGGTATCCAGACTCGAGCGCCCATTTCGAGGACGAGTAGGTCTCGGTGTCGGACATCTCGTAGACGCCTAGACCGATTTGGGGGATCGTGTGGCCGTCGTGCATCTGTATAACACGACGCTTTTTAGCTGGAGGGTTCGGGACGAAGTGAGGGGAGTGAGCAGGACGGACCTTCAGCCGGCCTCCGAGGGACGTGACAGGGGCGGTCATGATGATTATCTTAGTCTTGCTTTCAAAGTCGTGTCCTTGTCCGTCGGCCAGAATGTGCAGCTCGAGCTGGCCGGATGGCTCGTCACGCAATCCAGACAAGGGTTGTTTTCCGGCGAGCCCCAACAAAATCGTTTCATCCGTTGCAAGGCACGCTCCCTTGGTGTCTGCCTGTTATGAAACGGACGAGCGACAAGAGACAGACAACAGCAAGAAAATGGACGAGGATCGTGAGAAGCCCTTGACCGTCTTCGTCTCCTTCCCATCTCTTTACACCCAATCGCTCATCAACAAAGCTCTCGTCTCCACCCTCCCGAACCTCTCATTGTCCCCAGGTCCCTTCCCCGAAGACTCCACCCCAACTCTCCAATGGTCGATCCCTCTCTCTTCCCCTTGACAAAACTAACCACTCATCGTTCGCTCACCCAGGGCTGACTACGATCTCCTCTCTTTCACCCTCCCCCACTCCCACCCCACCCAATACCTGACCTCATCTTACATCTACCGCAAAGCCCTGATCCGAAAACATCAGCTCCACCTCACCGTTTCCGAATACCTCGCCAAGGTCCGTCATCGGGGTTTGACGAGTGTATTGGAAGGAGGTGGCGTCCCCAGGGGATGGGTGGTGGAGCTGCAATTCGCGGATGAGCTGGATGAGCTTATGAGGGATGAGCTTTGGGAGCTGGGAGAGGATCTTGAGGCGAATCTGGCCATGGAGAGTGAGACACGCCAGTGAGTGCTTTGGATCTGCTGTATAGCCCGCGTTTTAAATTTTGAATGTTGATGGGATGGGTCACAGGTGGTTCATCCTCAAGCCGGGCTTCGCGGATAGAGCGCAAGGGATCCGGATGTTCTCGACCGAGGACGAGCTGTCAATCCATCCCTGAGAATCTCTCGCTTCTTCCACTGATGAACGAGTTAGACGAGCGATCTTTCGGAGCTTCGAGCCGCCTTCGGAGGCCGAGGACGCCGAGAACGAAGACCACGACGTGATCCATCACGAGGACTTCGGGAATACACTTGACTCCGCTCTGGACTCGCTCGCACTAAAGGCGGCTGAGATGGGGTTCGACGGCGAAATCGAAGCAGAAGACCGAGACGATGGTGGGACGGGAGTGATGACCTCCCAATTGAGGCACTTCGTCATTCACGTATGTCCACCTTCGGCCTTTATACACCCTCGCTGATGTCTGGCATAGGAGTATATGCCTAGACCTATCCTCTTCGATATCGCGCAGAATGCGGAACAGGCATCGGACAAGCTGACTGGTCACAAGGTGAGCTGCATCCCGGAGCCTCAAAGTGATACCTGATATTGTGTAGTTTCACCTCCGCGCCTATGCGCTGATCACCGGCGGATACACCGTCCACCTATCCCGAACCGTGCTCGCCCTCTTCTCCGGCTCACCATACATCCCGCCATCAGCATCCTCGGAAGGTGGAGAGATCGATCTCCGACCGCACTTGACCAATACCTGCCTCCAGACGGACGCGTATGGCGCTCCGACACCGCCCGAGGAGCTCGTCAAGCTCTTTTGGGAGCTGGAAGGTCTTACTGCGGTTCAATCCACCATCACTGGCGGCTTCGAGGACGCAGGCAGGGTGGATCGCGAATGGCTGGATATGACTTTCGCGAAGGTCGGCGAAGTTGTAGGGGAGAGTGTCAAGGCTGGAGCGGAGTGTGGGAGTTTCGGGCTGCAGCTTGTACCTAACGCTTTTGAAGTGCGCGTCATCTCCCCTGGCGAGAACCCTCAGCTGACCGATCCCAAACCAGATTTTCGGTGTGGACCTCCTCCTTTCATTCTCAGAAACATCCCCTGTCCGACCACAGCTGCCCATCCCGACCGTGACGCTGCTCGAGTACAATGCGTCGCCCGACTTTCACCAGTCAGGAGACCGTCTCCGACCGCAGCTGCTCAAGATGTTCAAGGGTCTCATCCGAATTAGCATCCTGCCATTCTTCGGGATCACGGTGTCCGAATCTGGTACGGCAGACGAGGAGACGGTTGAGGGAAATTGGGAGCTGGGACAGGAAAGATGGGGTTGGAGGCTCGTGGGAAGAGGGGAAGTGAGGGGTCCGGGTGGAAGGTAACACAGCGGTCCATCCGTTCACGCCCTGGCCATGCAACAACGCTGTCCTCTTCGCCATTCTGTCAGACCTTCCGGTCGGACTGGAACTCGGCCTTGTCATCGGCTTTGAACAGGCGCGGAGAATCTCGCACGCAGGATGGGAGAATCCTGAATCAGCATCAGAAACGTCAAAGCATCTTGTTTACGCTGCGGCCTGCTATGCTTGAAGGACCGAGATGCCCCGAACGAAAGCCCAGTATATGCGCAAATCCGGTAGTATGTATCGGGACGCGAACAAGCAGGATAACTATCCTGCCAGTCCTCGAACGGAGACCGATTCCGACATCGACCGGCGGGCTCGAATCGACCAGGGGCTCGAATCGACCAGCGGTGCCGCGGGCCGAAATCGGCTTGCCGAAGCCTGTGGCTTTTCAGTGTGGACTTATAATTCGCCATCCTACGAGGCTTATGAGCCGTTTCAAGCCGGAACCGACCGGCGAAAGCCCTTGGAGACCCCACTCGAGACAGCCCGTGATCCATCGAGTCACGAAAACCTGAGCTATCGGATCCGACTTCCGAAGCACGGGCCGATACCGAAATCGAAACAACATGGCCAGGAGCCATACACCAGGGGAGTGGAGGGTGACCTTTGGGTTCGAGAAGAGGTAACACCATAATGGGGCCAAAGGTCTTGTTTGGTATCCATACATTTCGGCAGGTGGTAACTTGTTATACATTCATCTTCGATCTGCTCTTCCCCCTCATGCTATGCTGTTTACTGTTGGTACTTCGCTTCAGGTTCACCTCCGCGCCTAGACCCGCCGACTCTCGGGGGGACCGAGATAGCTGTAGCCCCTCTCTACGATCCCCGCAAAGTCCACCCAGATCCTCTCGACGATGATCCCGGAGGTGATCCCGTATACCGTCACGCTATGCTCCCCCGCACCTCCACCACCCAGCTCAAACGTCCCGGTAACATTCCGAATCTCGCTCGAAACGATATTCGGCCAGTCTGCAGGTACAGTCCCCGCTCCTTCCACCTCGGTCGTATCCGGGATAGGGGTGAACATCCTTGCTTCCCCGTCGTCCACTTGGAGCCCGAAAGCGAGTTTCTTACCGAGCATGAAATTGAATGTCGGGCCGATCTGGATCGTCACTTCCACGTTCTTGGTATTGCCTGAGGCGCCGGTTGACCAGAAATCGTAAGAGAGGGAAGGACCGGTTCCGAGTGTGTGATTGACATTGCTCACGGGGAGCATCTCGAGACCCGATAAGGTCCGGCCGTACCACTCGATATCCTCGAACGCGTAGCCGGAAGCACTCTCGTTACGCGCAAAGTGGGCAGCTTCCATTACGACGTAGCCATCACCTTCCACGAAGCCTTGGAAGTCGTCCGGCGGGGGGATGGCGGTAGTGATCGGCACTCCCAGAGTGACGTTCGTCCCATCGCTGCCCGCGATCAAGACCCCTCCACCCGTCGAGTAAGGCTCCTCCCCGTCTTTCTTCGGGACTTTCGACCAATCGATCGAGACGTAGAACCTCGTATCCGTACCCGCGTCCCTCTGGAGTCGTCCATGCGTGATATCCGTGTTGATCCAACTGATGTTCGGCGTGAGGGTGAATTCCACGTCCTTCGGTCCGCCAGATGACAGATCGACCCATCGAGTCGGTTTCCCAAAGGGATCCATGCGGACCAGATTTGGACTCCAGCATTCATACCCGCCTCGACAGTTATGTTTGCCCACACCTGGCCAGGCTCCGCGCGAGTTCTCAACGCTCACGCGGTAGTATGCGGGTAAGCCCTTGGGAAGGGCTTCGCGAGATGGCCGGGAGGGGGAGAAGGTCTCGATGAAGGATACGGGCGGCATGGTGTTGCGCTCCGTCTCGGCCCACCAATTGAAGTTGATGTGCTAGGGTTATCAGAATCGCTGATCAAAACATTAGATACGTGCTTACTGTCTGGTCGAGCATATGATCCCAACGCCCATCGAGGAGCTCGTGATACTGCTGAGTGATGGCCCCGTCCATATTGAAGTAATTGATCGCCTTTTGCGCCCACATATTCGTCGAGGTCCGCGCTTGTTCGGCATACATGTTGTTCTTCCCGACTGACCCGAGCTCAGCGAGCTGATCACCGTCGGACGGAAAGCTTACCTGCGATATAGAGGCGATTGAGGTTCGCCATGAGCTTGACCACGGCGTGGACGAGCTCGACGTATGCCGTGCGAGTAGGCTTGTTCAGCTTGTGATAGACTTTCTCGGAGCGCTCTTCGAGGTCGGTCCAGTCTTCAAGCAATCTCTCGGCTCTTATAGCGCGTCAATGTATCCCCTTCTCATAGGTCTGAACGCACTCCTCGTAGTTCTCGAGCGACCACAATGTCGAATTCAGTAATTCCGGCTTGATCCTCGACACGTATCGCTACTCCCGTCAGCTCTACACCATCTCCGCCGACGAGAACGACATACCGAGAAAGTCCCCATGACATGCGCGACCTCATCCGCGACCTCTTCACCGAATTCCCTCGCCGCCCAAGCCTTGAGCCAAGGTGTCACCGAGTTGCGCTGCCACATATCTCCGTCGTACGCGATGCTCAGGAAGTAGTTGAGTGGGATCTCGGTGAGTTTCAGGTCGCCGACGTTGAGAATCCAGACTTGGGTCATGTTGAATGTTTGGGCGATGTTGAGCTGTTCCCACACTGCGGCTCGTCAGCAAGCGCTTCATTACCGACTTCTGGAGAACCTGCTTTTGGCAAGGGAGATGGTATTGATCCATTTGTAGTCCCTCGGTCTCCCGACGTCTATTCCAGTCAGCACATCGATAGCGGTATGAAGGAACTAACATTCGGCATGGTAATACAGCCCGGATCCGCCGGTATGCTCAGACCCAGCGGGAAGCACTGCCATCATGTTCCCCCAGTTGTCATCGGCGAACATGATGGTGACTAGTCGATCAGCTGATTAAACTCTTTCGACCAGTATGCTCACCATCATCCGGGACCTCCAGCTGCGGATGTACACTGCATTCAGCATCAGTCGCGCGGAGGATGAGATGGAATTACGCCTTCCTGGAAGTAGCCCTGGACTTCCTTGTACATACACCTAGCCAAGCGTATCAGCTCGTGGAGCATACTTTTGAATACTGCACATACCACATCTGCGGGATATGACTGATGTCCGAGGTATTGTACACCTTCCTCAACAGATCCCTCTGAACACCGGCGACCTCTACGCGTCAATCCCGAGCGTCAGCATCACCCACACCTCGATCAGCGTGCGACCCACCCTCGACCAGCTGAACAGAACAGTATCAGCTTAGTCCCCAATCACGGTTCTCACATACCTTTGCATTCCCGCCCGTCAGCGGCGAATCCCCATCCCCTCTCATACCCAAAGTGAACAACGTCTCCTGCCCCTTCGCCCGTTCAGCCCCATACTCCCACCAACTCGTCAATTTCTCCTTATTCGTCCAATCCCATGCCCCCTCACCCTCCAGATCCCACTCTTCCTTGTTTCGCGCCATCGGCTCGTGGTGCGATGAGCCCATGACGATACCCATTCGGTTGGCTAGGTCTTGGTTGGGTCCTGGGATCGGGGATTTGGGGAGGCCGTTGGCTTGGGCGTTGAGGCCGTCGACGTCGAACATGCTTGCCCACACTTCATATCATCGGTTACATACCAGTATCAAAGGAGAAGAGAAGGAGGGGGAGAGGGGGGAAACGTACTAGCTGGCCACATGTAGTTCGCCTTGAGGCGGAGCAAGAGCTCGAAAACCCGCTCATACATACCCACCTGGAACGGCGTCTGCGGTAACGGCACCTCGAAAGTCTCCCTCGCCCAATTCCAGAGCACGGGCAGCTCGTCGTTGATGAAGAGACCTCGGTACTTCACTGTCGGTTCGCCGTGGGAGCAGATCTTGGTGGGATCGAAGGCGATTGTCGATCGGGGGACGGCGGGGACGTCGGCCCACCAGTACCATGGAGAGACGCCCATCTGTTCGGATAGCTCGTATAGGCCGTAGATCACACCGCGCTGTAGTCCAACAGCTTCAGTCCCCTTTCCGGATGAGATCAGTGCGGGGATTGTGAGACCCACTCGATTGGACCCGGTGACCATCAACGCCTCCTTCACACCCCCCACCTGCTCTCCACTTACGACTCTTAAATCCCAAACCTCCCACCGTCCCTCCATCTCACCCGTCCAACTCGGATGTTGCGCCCTGACCAGTCCACTACCCGTACTTCCCACCACAATAGCCCGTTCCGTCCCCCTCGGGAGGGTACCATTGTAAATCTTCGGTTTCGTCCCCGTGACTCGTTCGACGTCCGCCGCGAAGAAATGCGCGGCGACGTGGATTGCCTCGTCGTCCTCCGAATCAAGGACTAAGGGGGTCGCACCGTGATACTTTGAGACGATGAGGAATGGTCGAGGGGTAGAGGTGGAGGAGCGACCGAGGATAGTTTGGGCGAGGGAGGTGGCTTTGGAGAGGAGCGAGAGGGGTTGTAGGAGGTGCTCGTGGGGGAAGATCACGCATTTCTCACCACCTAGACCGGAAACAGCTGGGGAGAGGGCCAAGGCGCCGAGCGCTAGGGCTAGGGCTAGAGCGCGCTTGAACATGCTGAGTAGCTCTCTTTCGGATCAGTTTCGAGGGAATTTCGGCAGCACCCCCCCTATAAGTCTCACTTATTGGACCGGTAGTTCCGATCCGGAAGGGTAACGGCACATCGAGTGGGGATAGAAGCACCTGTAGCTAGATGCTGGAGAAGTTCATAGAAGTATGATGCAAATCAATTTGTACGCATGCCCAGGTGGAGGGGAAGACGTCAAGCACGCCAATTAGCGGGGATATGAGCAGGTTACTCCACGAGCCTTTCATCGTCGAGGCGATTCGGGGAGAACCACATGCATACACGTCGATCATAATGATCATCTAGAACAACCCAAGAGAGGGGCAGATACAACGTGGTGGGATGAACAGTCGAGGACGGATTAGGCACAACAGGAAGAGTAGTGATGACAGTCTAGGATGAGAGAGAGGATGATTGTTTATGGGTATGCGGGTGACCGAAGTGGAGTGGTGGAAATGATCAGGGTGATGATGTACAGGTTGGTGAGGCGATGAGTCGATGGATTTGGGGAATGTCCGAGCCCTGTCTGGGGTAAACGGAGCGGTATTGATGGATTGTCCGAGGTGATGGCAAGTGATATCTGCCAGTAGCGCCGATGTTGCCTGAAGATTCCGAGAAGCGAGCTGAGCTGCCGATCAGCCTTTGACCGTCGACCCGGGACTCCCCCTCGCAGCTCTCTCGACCTTCCGCTTGAGCGCATCGAGGCGGACCTTGATCGGAGCGATGACTACCGATAGTCAGCTCGTAGGTCACTGGTCGGGGTCGTGTGAACTCACCCTTCTCCACGCCGATGCGGTCCTCTTCCCGGATGTGTCCGCCATCGTACATGATGTCGTCGAGCAGTGCTTGTAGCAGCCAGAGGGATGATTCGTATCCACCCTCAGCCGAGACGTAATCCCCTTGTATCTCAGCGATGGCAGCTTGACGAGACTGGAAATCGTCAGCGAGCTATCCTGGAGCATGCCAGGAAGGGGAAGACTGACTGTTTCTCGGGCTTTGCCGTGTACGAGACGATCCACGAATGGCAGCTCATCCGCACATCTTGCCTTAGCCCATTCGGCCTTCTCGAAGCAATCGTTGAACCTCGCTCGGAGCCATTGAACCACTGCGCCGCGTTAGCATGAAGCCATTCGGATCAGGAGTTACTCACTCTCATTGAGCTCTGAGCTCGTCTCGTAGCCCGCATTCTTCTCTACCCGCTCCCAGTACCTCTGAATCCGATTGGTCCCCTGCATGATAAACGCCAGCGCCTTGCAATACAGCACCACCGCCTCACCCGCCACGGCCTCTTGTTGCCGGAGCACCATAACTTCGGAGTTGAAACTGCTGCTGCTAGATTTCCGACGAGGCGAGTTCTGGCCGAAAGGCGGGGTTGAGCCTGCGCCGACCCCAGGCGGTGGGCGAGCCAGTGCTTGCCAGGCAACAAGACGGGAGTCTGCGAGCTCAAACAGGACGAATGCCTTCCGCGCTACTTCTTCAACGGATCGAACAAGTCCGTCTTCTACCGGATCGATCTCGCCTGTGCGGAAGATGCTTGGGCGACGCTTGGCGGCGGCTTTCGCTATAGCAGTTGCAGCGGTAGTAGCTCCTGTACCGATGAGCCGGATAGCGGTGTTGGTAATAGCACGAGCGAGCGCGCCTGTCTGCAGCGACGATGGCGAGGATCCGAAGCGGTTTCCGGGATCTTGAGGATATGATATAGTGGTTGGGGGAAAGATGTTTAGGGATTGCGGTATGGAAGGGGGTTGACTGATGTGGGTAGCCGATGATTGCCTTGCTGTCGGGGGGATGGCAAACGGAGGCGTCGTGGACAGCGAGAATGGGGGAGAGTAAGATAGGGAGACGATGGCGCTCTGCTGTGGCGCAGGAGCGCTTGTAGCCGGGTTGAACGCGGATACGGGACGTGACACAACGCTAGTGCGAGAACTTTGCCGGCGGACCAGTGCCGTCGGTCGCTTTGACGCTTGATCCAGCTCTGCTCGCGTCAGTGCGGCCCAAGAGCTGATAAGAGGGACTGACCATCCGCAAGCGCATTTATCTCTACCGTCCGCTTCTCCACCACAACATACTCCCTTCCCACCACAGAGTCACTGGCTTCCAGAGCGCTGTCATCCTTGCCCGTGGTCTCGTCATCCCGCGCTATGGTCATCGGTGGCGTCGCAGCTAGGGGTGATCCCTCGCCAACGCCTCTGCTTGGCCGGGGCCCTCTGCTGGGCGGAGGGGGTACATTCAGAGATGTCGGCGTGATAGGCTGAGTCTCCTCTAAGCTGCCTGGCTCCTTCTCACGGACTGATAATCGCCTCTGCGCGGGAGTCTGGATCGGTCGTGAGCTGGCTGCCGCGGAAGCGGCGGGTGTTGAATGAGGTGACTGCGTTGGTGTTGCGGGCTGGGTGGCTTCGGCGGGAGCTTCGGTAGCTCTAGAGGCAGTAGAGGGAGTGTCATCGCTGACATAGTACTTCGGCTCCGACCGCCTGACAGGTTGTCGTATAGATTGCGGCAACGGCATCGGTACAGTCGAGCTTGGATCGGACTTCTCTTCTCGTGTCGCCGCGACCTCCGAATTGGATGCGGGCTCCATCGATATCGGCTGCGATAGCGCCCTCGGCAATACCTTGTCGATTGATCTATCCACGCTCGCCAGCATTTCTCGTACCCGATCACTCGCGGCGAGATTCGCCGCCGAGCTATCTGTCGAAACCTCCAAGCTCAGACTCCCCTCCTCGGTACTCTCGGTCAAATATCCGTCCCACACGCCGCACTGGAAGAACTCGTCGAATCCCATCCGCTGAACTGGCTGACGTTTTAGCAGACCCCGTATGAGAGCCTTGATATCGGGCGAAACAGGATTAGGTGGGGTGGGCTCCTCGGATGCTCGTGAAGACTCATCCGGGAATTTGATGCGATCCTCCCCCTTCTCGATCTTGCGGAGCAACTCGACATGGTTATTCGCTCGGAAAGGGGGTTTGCCGACGGACATCTCAAAGAGCACAGCACCAACGGACCATAAATCGGCTTTGGCATCGTACTTCTCGTAACGAAGGATCTCGGGAGCCATGTAGAGACTACGACATGTCAGGCAAGCCAATTAGCAGGGGGTGAAGGCAACTCACGGGGATCCGCACAGTGTCTCTGCCATCGCTGCAGCAGGTAGTATCCTCGCAAAGCCGAAGTCTGCGACCTTTAGGATTGGGACGCCAAGAGGATGTCCATCAGCGATTTCTGTCGCAGTGGCGGGCTGGAGGAGAAGATTCTACCAGCTGCTCAGTACTGTTTCACGTTTCTCCTAGGAGAGACTTACTTGAGGCTTGATATCGCGATGTATCAGATCTTGCGACCTCAAGAACCTCAGAGCTAACGCTGCATTCTCGTCAGCCAGGTGGACAACTCTCATGGGAATCACTTACATAGCTGCCCAAGGAAACATCTCGTAATCCTCTCGTCGATCCCACCGGTAGGCGGATGAGGCCAAAAGATCTTCTCATTCTCGCTTGCTCCTGCTCGGGGCAAGAAGTCTAGTGTGGGTAGTCGTCCTCGATTCTTGATGTAGATGGAGAGGTCGGATCCAGAGCAGAACTCCATGACAAGGTAGATGTGCGTGTCGTTTTTCTGCATGGAAGTGAGGTCAACGACTCATGCATGTAATCTTGTGCGACTCAAGGGCAAATTAAGACACTCACAAAGCAGTCCTCGAGCGAGACGACGTTCCGATGACTAATCACCTTGAGGATATTAATCTCGCTCTCGAGATTCTCCAGGAGCTTCGTGGTGAGCTTCTGTCGGGAGACAGCTTTGATGGCGATGGGTGCCCGTGTTTTCTGCGGGGTCGAGGGGGATGGTGAATGTGAAGAAGGAAGAACGAGTATGGGCGGAGAGCGACGAGGGGATGGGAGTGCGGGGAGAGCGGGGAGGGATCGGTGAGGGGGAATAGGAAGCGTAAGCAAAGGAAGACGAAAGATCGTCAGCACATCATCGCTTGATCGTCTCCCCTTCTCCTTCCTCGACTGGGTCGAAACCTGCACCTCGAAGCAAGCAGACCAGAAGAGAGCACTTACCGACCGATACCCCTTGTACACCGTCGCGAAGCTCCCCCGTCCGATCTCCGCGCCCACCACGTAATTACCTATCCTCTCCTTGTGGTGATGTCCATGGCCATCCTTCTTGGCAGCGGACGACGGAGAAGCAGGCTGCTGTGAATCTGGTGGCATGGCGGATGAAGCCCTAGAGGGCACAGAGGCCCGTTAGGTGTTCGATCCACTTTAGTCGAACGGCGTGATGGGCTGTACGGAAGGAAAGGATGCACCCTGGTAAGGGTAAAGGATGGGAGGGGCCGATTCAAAGGAGGATTGCGAGGGGATGAGCAGTAATGGTTGACAGTGTGTCGAGATAGAATGAAGGGAAGGTAGAAATGATCCGAGAATAATTGGTAGCCGACGAAACGGTGAAGGCGAAGAGGTACCGGAGTCCGGTCAACTGATGCAGGGCGGGTGACTGGCGAAGAAGATTAGGCGTGCTGATCCGCCCCAAAGGACGACGAGGCGAGAACAGGGGGACCTGCTGGGTGTCAAGGAGGCGGGAGCTGACTAAGGCGGTGATCGATCGCCCTTTCGAACTAGACTACACGTGAATCACTATTGGTACAACAAGATTGATCAAAGAAAGTCAAAGGCGAGGGAAGGCGAAGCGAAGATCACCTCATACCACCCATCGATGAGTCGCCGGTGATCTGACGGTAAGCCGTTTAGCATAATTGCCGCATTGGACTTTCAATCAGACCAGGAAGTGCCAATGAGCGGGGATTTCCGTTTGGAACCGTTACCTCGAGGAAGGGGCAGCTTATTTAGGGGATCGGCAGGGCGCACGCGAAGATGGGGAAGCTTCCGATCAGTAAAGCCAAGACCTCTGCCAATAGAGCGGACAGTGCTACAAAAGGGTCCCTCGCGCTGGACACGGACCCACAGCAAGATCGCCTTCAGGTCCGATCAAAAGCACACTGCACACTACGCACAGGACACAGGGCCACTTACTCTCCTGGATCATCAAGCCTACCCCGTTGGCCGAGAAACGCTGGGCGCTCGTAATTACTCTGTAAGCGTAATTCTACTGATATGCTCATTCTCGTCAAGATAGCTAGCTGCAACGCTCAAAGCTCCGCTGTGCACTGCTTGACGCTCTTCACCAAGATCATCACAATCTCACTGATCTGTTCCGGAGTCACCACATACGCCTGAATGACACATCAGCTCACATGTAGGCCGACTTCGACCTGGGAGGCGACTCACCGGTGCCAGCGTAGTGGACTCTCCTTCGTTCCCATCGATGATCCCGGACAATCCGAGGGTCATGAGACCGTTCTCGAATGCCCGGTTCTTGACACGCATGGCGAAGCGGGGTTTCAGCATGCTCGGAGCGTCATATTCGACCCCAACAAACTACATAAACCGCATCAGTTTTGCGACTCGGTACAGGGCTTAGAAGTTACCAGGCCCTTGCCTCGGACGTCGATGACGATGGCAACATCCCTGAACCCCGTCTGCAACTCGGCGATAAGCTGCTTCCCTCTCGCCCTCACATTCTCGCACAAATCCTCCCGCTCGATGATCTCCAGGACCTTCTCCGCCACAGCACAATTGATCGGATGATTCTGATAAGTATGCGAGTTCTGCCACATCCCATTCTGCTTGACCACCCTCGCCACCTCCTTATTCACCAAGATCGCCGAGATCGTCACGTACCCTCCTCCCAGTCCCTTCGCCATCGCCATAATATCGGGCCTGACCCCTTCGCCCACCGCGTCGTGGGCGAAGAGCTCGCCGCAACGACCGGAACCGGACATGACTTCGTCCAAGACGAGTAGGATCCCGTGCTTCTTCACGACCGCATCGATGGCGGGGAAGTACCCGCGGGAAGGAGGCATGACACCGAGGGCGGCACCGACGACGGGCTCGGCGAAGAATCCTATGACGTTGGATGGTCCGAGCTCGATGATTTTCGCGTCGAGTTCGGCGGCGAGGCGGGCGGAGTAGGCTTCTTCGGTCTCGTGGGGGAGGTGGGAGCGGCGATATGTCGGGGAAGTGACGTGGTGGAAAGCGGTCGAGGAGAAGAGGGGTGTGTAAATGTCGCGTCGTCCGGGAACATTACCGACCTGGCTCGGTCAGGATAGGACTGATGCATGGAGATTGTGGCGACTTACTGCGAGCGCGCCAAGAGTGTTGCCGTGATACGAAGGGAATCTTGCGATGATGTACTTCCTCTCCTTCTCCCCCTTCTCCACCCAATACTGTCTCGCAGTCTTGATACAAGCTTCCACAGCTTCCGATCCTATACCACGTCAATCCCTATCTCCGCCTGGTAGTAGCCACTCACCAGAGTTGAGGAACGCTGCCGCCTCGAATCCTCCTCGTTCACACAAATACCTCGCCAACTCATCCCCCGGTCCACTCCCCAGAGTCTGATGATAAGCATACGCCATCTTCTTCGCCTGATCCACCATCACGTCGATAATCTCGTCATTCCCGTTGCCCAGACAGGACACGGCCGCGCCACCGGACACACCGTCAAGGATCTCGCGTCCGTCTTCGAGAGTGTAGGTCAGGCCAGATCCGGAGATAGCTATGGGTTGCGGGTGGGAGTGGTAGAAAGTCGAGGTAGATAAGGGGAGGGCTGGACGGGCTGCGATCTTTGCTGGGATGGGGTGGGGGGGAGAACGAATCGGGGAGGATTCGGCGATGGGCGCCATCTTCACGGATCATACGGTCCAACGATTGCTACCGACGATCAGCCTTTCTATCCAAGATGGAGACAGTGAAGTTAGGGGTCCGAGAACAATCAGTAAAGATGTCGTGCGTCCTTTATATCTGACTCTTGGCGTCCTTATCATCCTCATCCGCATTCTCATTGGAAATCCCGGTGTGAGCCGTCAGTCCTTTCGACGGGAAATTCGCCATCGCAAGCCATTATCTGCCAAAGTTGACGGGACGATTCGCCAAGGGGGATTGGAAAATCGCTAGATGCGATAAGCCAAGGGTGCCGGTAAGCGGCCAGACCCTGAAGTCTGGAACTCGGAATCAAGAGGTGATCGCTCAGTCGATTGAGGCTATGTTTTACAACATCCTACACCTTCAATTCTGAAGCTAGCGCCTTGAAAGTACCAACATTAGAAGTGTAGAGGCTTGTTCCCCTAGATTACAACATGACGTCTCCCCTCGAGGCCACTCATCCCCTCCCTGCCGTCGTCCAACCTACCTCTTCTCCCTCGGTCATCCGTCTCCATATACCTCCACCTCCTGCGCCTCCAGCTCCATCAAGACCTATCAAGCGGCGCCGGATGACTCGATGCTAAAGATTCGATCGACGCAACTACGGGTCCACGGGACTGGTGCAATGACGCTAGCTTTGGGAACCCTTCGTCTCTCTCCCTTCTGATTGATTGGTTGGGCTCTGGGAAGAACTTTGAAGCCTTCAAGTTCGGTGTAAAGGGCAAGAGGCAAGCGCAGGCTGCTAAGGAGTGTGAAGCATGGCTGCGGGAGCGTGGTTGTCGTTCTCCACGGACTTCCAAAGCAATACAGAGGAAGGTACGTCTCCTCCCTTCCCTCGCTCGTCTGTTGATGATTTGCTCTAGATTAACTACCTCTGGGATGGGTGGAAGGTAGCGCTAGACTGGAAGGAGGGTACCGGCAATGGTCAGGGGCAGAGGATCATTGATGATGCTCCCCAGA
>JAABUH010000775.1_pt1 | contig 41880 bp, 39 predicted proteins | sample 5559121 | NCBI WGS metagenome assembly JAABUH01 (sample SAMN10711871, study PRJNA513364) | rock metagenome | isolation source: Antarctica rocks | place: Antarctica: Victoria Land, Battleship Promontory nord | collected 2015-12-28
CCCTACGATGACCAGCCTGGCGCCGCGGCGCCCGTGGTTTGCCATCCGGAGCCACGCGCAGCGGGGAGGGTGGTCGCAGGCTTACGGCGCCCACCATTGTCACAACCTCAACCCCTTGCGGAGCTCTCCCAGCACCGCCTCCGGGCTGTAGTCGGCGTGCAGATACAGCAGATCGCACAGGGTCACGGCCGTTCGGATGACCTCGCGCAGGTTGACGCGGTGCTCGGCGAGCGTGCGCGAGAGCAGGCCCGGCGCGCTGGCGCTCACCTCGTTGTAGCGGTCCGGCGCCGCGGCGTAGCCGAAGGCGAGGGTGTGGTAGCGCAGCAGCGTCTCGAAGAACACGCGGATGTCACGCTCGATGAAGCGGTCGTCGAGCCGGATGATCTGCGCCGGGGCCAGCCATAGGTCGACCGGCATCCTGTTGGCGCTCTCGGTGAGGGCGAACAGGAAGAACAGGTGCGGGTCGGTGGCGAAGGTAATGGGGTACTCGACGCGCGCGTGGTCGGGGATGCTGCGCGGGTCGACCTTGCCGTTGGCGTTGCCGACCGCGGCGTAGATCATACCCTTGAAGAATGCGTCGGCGCGCCCGCGCTGCGCCGCGCGCAAGAGCGAGTAGTGCTCCGACTCGTCGATCAACACGGCGAGGCCGCTGTACCCCAACTCGGTCGCCAGCACGCTGAGCCCGGTCAGGATATAGATGTACTGGCGGGCCACCTCGCCCGTGGTCCACAGGGTCGGTGGCTTCTTGAAGCACGCGCGCATCTCGGCGGTCGGACGGGCCTGCGCGCCGAGCCACGCCACGACATCGTCGTAGGCCACCTGGCTCGGGCAATCGGCGAGCGCCCGCAGCGCCAGGGCGAGCGGATCGTAGCCCGGGATCGGTGATCGCTCCAGCATGGCGGCCGGGAGCCCGGAGTGGTCGACGGCCCTTTTCAAGAGCGGCTGCAGCCCCCGTTCGTCGGTGTCCGGGTAGCGCACCGAACGGGCCAGCGCGCGGTAGATCTCGCGCGCCTTGCCAGGCGGCGCCTCCACGAGATCGAGGCTGGCGTTGGCCACGAGGAAGTTTTCGCGTAGAGCTCGCCGCGCGGCGAGCTCCACGAAATGACTCTTGCCGAAGCCGTAGTCGCCGATGACCGCCTGAACATCGCCGCCGCGCTCCTTGCTGCGCGCGAGGGCGCGGTCGAGGCTGACGCGCTCGGCCTCCAGCCCGATGGTGAGGGTTTCGGCATCCTGCACCGGCACGATGCCCAGGCGCAGCGCCTCCAGAGTCTGCCGCGCGCGGAACTGGTCGAGCTCCAGCACGGGGGCGCGGGGCGCGGGGGCGTTCACGACCGCGCCCCGCGCTGCACGGGCAATGGCCGCGCCGTCCTCGAACTCGCGGGCGGGGAGCCGGAAGCGGCGGCCGGAGTCGAACAGCACCTCCCACTCGAACCCGCCCATGTAGGTGCGCAGCAGCGTGCCACCGCCCAGTTGCGGGTGCGTGACGGCCCGCCCCTGTTGCACGGGTTGTTGCACAGCCTGCATCCTCTATCCTCTGACTAATACGGGCTTTGCATCTGGTCGGCCAACTCGCCCAACTGCTCGCTCTGGCCACGGATCGACGCCACCGCGTACTCGCAGGTGATCGTCACTTCGCCCTCGGCCGTCTGGCGGTACCACTCCGTTACGAGGGCTTTGATGAACAGACGCCGGTGGCTGATTGCCAGGTACGATTCGCGCGCCGCCTCCGAGAGCAGGGCGATATTGTGCGCCTGGATCGCGGGGTCGAGCTTGACGTCGAAGGCCACCTCGAAGATGGGCAACAGGCGGCTGCCCACGGCGACGAGCAACTCGTCGTCCGGGATGTCGAGCTTGTCGAGGCTGATCTGCGGGCTGAACGGGTTGGCGCGCGAGAAGTAGTTGGGGGCCTGTATGCGCTGCTGCAGGGCCGGGTACTTGGGCACCACGTCGTAGACGAAGACGGGCGGCACGGCGTAGACGAACATGGCGCCGGGCAAGTCCTCGCGGCAGCGGTCGATGACCTCGCGCAAGTTATCGGTGGCGACCTTCTCGGATTTCCCGCCGACGCTGAGCATGCGGTCGCCCTCGTCGAACAGCAGGGCCAGCCCAGTGTAGCCGAGCGCGCGCACGACCTGGCAGAGCGAGCGCAGGGTCTTGAAGGCGTTGTTTCGGTTGATCTTCTCGGTCACGCCGATCCCCCGCAGGTCGCGCATGTCTTCGGGCCCGACCTCCTCGCCGTGTAGCCATCGCTCCAGCGCCTCGAGCCGCCGGTCCTGGCCGCGCAGGAGCGCCGCGAAGTAGCCCTGTACCGCCTTGTGGAAGCTCAGGCTGTCGACAGGGGTGATCTCCAACGTCTGTAACAGGGCGCGCACCTCGGGCAGTTCGGCCGCGCCGGGGTCTTGCAGGTCGAGCCCGTGGCCGTTGACGACGCGGCGTAGTGTGCCCTCGAGGAAGGTGGAGAGGCCACGCTCGTCTTCGCCGAGGTCGCCCAGCTCGTGCCAGATGATGGAGCTGGCGACGGCGGCGTAGACGCGCCGCTGGTCGTCGTAGGGGCTCTCTTTGGGGCTGAGGTCGACCTTGCTCACGGCGAGGTTGCGCTCCCAGGCGCGGTCGCGCAGGCAATACAGGAAGTGCGACTTGCCACTGCCGTAGTCACCCACGACGAGCTTGAACACGGCGCCGCCGTCGGCGAGGTACGAGCCGAGGTAGTGGCGGTCGATCGTGTTGAGCAACGACTCGTTGCCGACGTTGTAGTAGCTGACCCCCTTGGAGAGCGGCGTGCCCGACTGCCCCAGCACCTCGATGATTTGGCGCGCCAGGCGCGGTTCCGGCAACATATCTACTCCTTCGCGTAGGTGATGTCGCCGACGTAGCGGCCGTCGTGCGGGCTCGCGCTGTCCGCGCCGTTGAAAATCCAGATGCGCTTGTCGGCCCGCTCCGCCTCGGCCTTGGCGGCGTCGTGGGGGACGAAGTACTCGCCCTTGTAGGCGTGGCGTGGGCCGCCGAAACGCTGAAAGTCGTAGGCGAACTGGGCGCGGCTATACTCGGCGAAGCCGCCCTTGGTCGGCTCGATGCGGAAGTTTTTGCTCTGTCGCAGCAGCGCCAACTCGAAGTAGCAATCCACGATGTTGGCGCGCCCGCTCACGTCGCGCCGGCGTTGCGCCAACTCCCAGGCGGTGCGGAAGTCCGCGACCCAGCGCTTGGAGTCCTCGTTGCGGCCCTCCACCGCTCTGGCCGCGCGCTCGTAGGCCTTGACGATGGCGTCGACGGCGAGCGGCGCCTTCTTGATGACCAACTCTTTGCCGTAGCTGACCGACGCGGCGCGCTTGCCGAAGTCGGCGGCGACATCGAAGCGGCCGAGCTCGAAGCGCGGCGGCTGGCCCTTGATTTCGATGCCCTGTTCGCGCATGGCGTGGCGCAGGGCGACGCCGAAGGTCGCGCCGAGCGCACGCTGACCCTCTTGCAGCGCGCGGTTCAGGTCCGGCAGCAGCGCGGCCACCGCGTCGTCCCGCTCCCCTAAGCCCTGCAAAGTCGTGTAGGCCCGGTCGAGCTTGACCACGTCGACGATCTCACCGCGCAGCGACGCGGCGGCGTCGCGCAAGGCGTCCATGAGCGTGGAGAGAGCTTTGGTCTCGCGGCGCAACTCGGGGAGCAGCGGGTCGACGGCGTCCTCCCGGAGGCGCAGCGCGTCGAACGTCTGGCGCGCGGTCGCCAGCTTGTCTTTGTCCATCGTGGCCGTGGTCGCTGTGTCGCCCTCGGCGTAGTCGCGCAGGGCGCGGCCTGCCTTGCCGAGCGCCCCCGTCGTGGCCTTCAGGGCGGTCAGCAGCCCGTTGGCCGCGCGCAACTGCTGGGCGTAGCCCTCGCGCAAGCCCTCGAGCCGGCCGATCAGTTCGTCGTTGGGCAAGAGAAAATCCCTCTGTTAATAGGTTGTCATAACAATTTACCCGAAGTATAACAGGCTGTTTTCACCATCGCACGCCCCTGTCCACGACAGGACGCTCGCCGCCTTTTCATGTCTACTGGAAGCGCCGGCTTCCGGTGAAGACGGCCCAAGCAAAAAGTAGATTATGTGTGATCGGCCTGCCCCTGTTAGGCCTGTGCGGCCTGCAGTCTCTCCAGCGCCTCTTCGGCTCGGCGGGCACGCTCTTCGGCGGCCAGGCGCGCCTGCTCGGACTCGGTCAGGCGTTCTCCGATCTCTTCGGCCTGCTCCTGTACAGCCTCGTAGTTGTGCCGCAGGGCCACGACTTGCTCCTGAGCAACGCGGTAATCTTGTTGCAGGGCCACGACTTGCTCCTGAGCGGCGCGGTAATCTTGAAGCGCCTCTTCGCCCACGCGGATCGGCGCGCCGGTCGTCGGGTCGATCACCCGTAAGTAGATCGCATTCGGCTCCCATTCAATCCCCCGTATCGCTACCGGCCGCAGTTCCGCCCTCAACAGCGGGCTCCACACACCTCCGTTCGGCAGCAGCGCCACCTCCTCCAACCGTCGCTCATCCTCTTCCCCTTGTAGGGCAAAGGCGCGCAGATGCGGAGGGGCCATGGCCGCGGGATCGTACACGTAGTACTCGCGCACGCCCATCCGCCCGTACAGCGTGCGCTTGCCGCGGGGGGCCGTGCTCAGATCCTGCCGCCGCGTGGTCCACGAGGTGATCTCGAACACGATATCGGGCGCTTTGCCTTCCTCCCAGGTAAACCATACGTCGCGGCTGCCAGGCCTGACGTCGAGGGCGGCGTACACGTCGGGTGAGAGGTTGTCGCGCCGGTTGTGGGGGTTATAGTAGAGGAATTGATCGCCACCTATGGCGGCGCGCGTGCGGCCCTGCGCCTCGAGTAATTGGCGCATCGCGTGTTGCAAGCCGATCATCTGCACTAGTTCATCTTCGCAATAAGGGGTGAGCGGGTATAGTGAAAGGAAAAGAGGAGGAGAGAGGCGCCGATGATCCTGCGCTATGGCTACCTGTCGCGCCACCCGCGCGTGTTCCTGACCATGACGGCGCTGCCGGTGATCGTCTTCGATGCGCTGGTGCGGGACCTGCTCCCGGCCTATGCGGCGGCGGAGCACAGCCGCTTGGACCGGCCCGGACGGCGGCGGGCCATCGGGGGCGGCCACCCCTGCGCGCTCGGCCCGCGCGATCAGTTCTTGCTGACGGTGGTCTGGCTGCGGCACTACCCCACGCAGGAGGCACTGGGCTACTTCTTCGGCGTCTCGGACACGGGAGCGCGCGCCGTGATTGAGCGGGTGCGGCCGCTGCTGGAGGCGGCGGGACACGACACGATGCGTCTGCCTGACCCCGGAGCCCGGCGTCGCCGGCAGGCCGACGCGCTGCGCGCGGACATCCCTGACCTCACCGTGCTGGTGGACAGCTTCGAGCAACGGGTGCAGCGGCCAGCGGTGGGGCAAAAGGAGGACTACGCGGGTAAGAAGAAGGCGCCTACCGTGCAGGTGCAGGTGGCGGTGGACCCTCAGACGGGCAAGAGCGCGGACGTGTCCGAGAGCGTGCCGGGGCCGACAGCGGACAGCACGCTGCGGGACCGCAGCGGGCTGTGCACGCGCGTGCCGCCCGAGGGGGGCAGCGGGGGCGACAAAGGCTATCGGGGCATCGACAAGCTGCACCAGGGCGGCGCGACGCCACGCCACGGCGCAAGCCGCGTGGGGAGGAGCAGTCGGCGGAGGATAAAGCGTATAAGCAGGCCTTCGCGCGCGAACGCAGCATCGTCGCGCATGGCATCCGACGGGTGCGCCGCTACGACTGCCTGAGCCAGGCGGACCGGCACCACCGGACCAAAACACACCGCGCGCACGCGCGCCGTGGCCGGCCTGGTCAACCGCCGCCTTGACCGCCAACAGCGGTACCGGGCGGCGTAACCCGATCAATGGGGAGGGGGCCATGTGTTGCTGCTCCTATTGCCAAGATGAACTACTACCCAGGAATAAGCAGGGAGGGTTCGAGCGTTGGGGGATAGCCATAGGGCTGCGAGGATAATGTTCTCGCCCTGACCGCGCCGGGCAGCCCCTCTCGCTGACATTAGCACGAGCTGGAGTGGTACGATTGAAGTATCGTTTTACGGACATATCAGTGTGTTGCTTCGGCAGGGAGGCGGTCTGCATATGGCAGCTAATCCCGACTCGCAGTTAGCCCCCCCCGAGTTCTCGAGCTTCCTTTCTGATCTCGAGGCGGCAATTGAGCGGTCGCGCTCCATGCTCGGCCTACCCGACAACTGGGATGACGATGGGGGCGGCAGGATTGAGCCTGCTACCTGGGATCGGGCCGCGTCCTTTCTCCGTGACAACGCCGAGCGGCTACTGCTGAGCTCGCACGCCGTCATCGGAACCCCAGTAATCTCCCCAGTGGGCGACGGTAGTGTCGATATTCATTGGAGGGATACGCGCCGTCAACTCCTCATCAATGTCCCTGCCGAAGCCGAGGAGCCTATCGAGTTCTTCGGCGACGATCGTGGCCGCACAGTCGTCAAGGGGACCATAGATCCATCCGTGTCTACTCTTTGGCTCTTAATGTGGCTGACGCGGTAGACACGCCTTGGCCAACCGAGAATATCCCCGACCAGGATCTGCTCTATATGCGCGTCCACCGCAACAACACGCGCGATGGCGCGCCGACCGCTGGGGCCTTCAAGCGGCATGGTGAGGGCCTCTCGACTGATTGGGCCAAATACTGCGCCGGTCCAGAGGACACGCGCGGGCGTGCCAAATCATCGCAGCCACAGGACAATGCGATCGTCTCTTTTGTCGTCGGGAACGTGCGCGCGGACCTGCGCTTCACCGTTATGCACACGCCAATCCAACGGACGATCGAGGACCCGATAGGGAACCGTGCTCACGCGGACATCCGTGCCACGGCCGATGTATCCAAGACAGAGTTTCGCGCCAAACTCTCGGATCTGTGCAAAGTAGAGATACTCCTCGATGCACCACTCTCTCTGACTACTGACCACTGACTACTCGGGAGGACCCATGCAAGAGAGTTCGTCCGCCCGCACCGGCGCCGCTGGTGTCGTCACGCACACGCTGCAGCCGCACGCGCTCCCCTTTTATACCGTGCCCGACGACGCCCTGGAGATGGGCGCCAGCCTGGGCAACAGCAGCCTGTGGGTCACCACCAAGGGCACAGGCGTCATCGACCGCGTCTTCAGCGTGGACGCCGGGCAAAGCCTGATCAACACCATGACGGTGCGCTACGCCAGCCCCGGCCACCGCCTGCAGACCGGCATCGACGGCAAGGCCCGCCTCTCCAGCGCCGAGGGCGGTGGCCCCTCCTTCATCAGCCTGCGCCAGGACGTGCCCGGCGCGTTCGAGATACACCCGGCCTACCAGCGCCACAGCTTCAGCGTCGCCGGCGGCATCGCGGTGACCGAGACAACTTTCGTGCCGCTGACGGTCGATGCCATAACCGCGGGCGACCCGCCCGTGGTCTATCAGGTCGTCGAGCTACGCAACACCAGCCCGGCCACGCGCGACCTGCGCGTCTTCGGTTACGCGCGCCTGCGCGGCACCCTCCCCGACGACGTGCAGGCGCGCTACGACGCCGACCTGCATGCCCTCGTCGCCCACAACAGAAGCCGGCCCGGAGCCGTGCGCGTCTTCGGCGTGACCACGGCGCCCGCCGGCTACGCCACCACCTTCGACTTCGGGCGCGTCTACGACCCCCTGCACGTGCGCGCGCTCGAGAACAAGACGGATGTCGTCGGCGACATCCTGGGCTGCCTGCAGATCGACGCGCGTCTCGAGGCCGGCCAGAGTACGACGTTTGCCTTCATCATCGCGCTCTCCGCCAGCGGTGAGGAGGCCGCCGTCGCGGCCTACCACGCCGCGCAGGACCACGAGGCCGCCCTTCAGGGAACGCTCTCGTATCTGGACGAAACGCTCGCGCGCGCCCAGGTGCTGACCCCCGACCCGCTGATCAATCAGGGCGCGCTGTGGAGCAAAGTCAACATGCTGCGCGTGATGGCCCGCTACCCGCAGGGTCCCGCCTTCACTAACGAGCCCGGCGTGTCTTCCAACGTGGTCGGGCGCGACGCCGCCTGGTTCGTCTACGGCAACGACCACTTCCTGCCCAATTTCTCGCGCGCCCTGCTCGACACCTTCGCCCGGCTGCAATACAAAAGCGGCAAAATCGCCGAGTACTACAGTGCGGTCGACGGGAGGGTCGAGGACTACGGCCTCAATATCAACGACGACACGCCCCTGTGGGTGCTGGCCGTCAACCACCACTACCGCGCTACCGGCGACGTAGACTGGTTGCGCGGCATCTACCCCGCCCTGGCCCGAGCCGCCCGCTACATCATGGAGCAGCGCGACGCCCGCGGGCTCGTGTTCTGCTCGGCCAAGGATCCGCGCGGCAACGTGTGGGCCATCGCCGGCTGGCGCAACGTTATCCCGCAGTACAGCCTCAACGGGGCCGTCACCGAGATCAACGCCGAGTGCGTCGCGGCCCTGCGCGCGGCCGGCCACCTGGCCCAGAACATCGGCCAGCCCGACGCCGAGGCGCAAGAGTTCTTCCGCGCCGCCGAGGACCTGCGCGCGGCCATGAACACGCGCCTGCTCAACCCCGAGAACGGCCTCTACTATCTCAATATCGACGCCGACGGCGCCGTCCACACCGACGTGACCGGCGACGAGGTCTTCCCCGTGATGTTCCGCGTCTGCGACGAAGAAACCGGCTTCCGCATCATCAGCCGCCTCAACTCGCCCGACTTCCGGACCTCCGGCGGCCTGCGCACGGCCTCCAAGAACGACCCCCTGTACGATCCCTCCGCCTACGTGGGCTTGATCGGCGGCGTCTGGCCCGGTCTGACGTGGTGGTACGCCTTCGCCGCGGCGCGCTACCACCCCGAGTTCATGGTCGCGGCGCTGCGCTCCAGTTTCGATCACTACGCCGCCAACCCCAAGACGAACAACACGGTCCCCGGCCAGTTCAGCGAGTGGTTCGACGGCGAGAGTCTGATCAACCGCGGCATGCGCCTCTCGCCGTGGGAGCCGCCGCGCTTCCTGTGGGCCGCTGTCGAGGGCGTCTGTGGGCTGATGCTGACGCCGCACCTGCCCAGCGTCAACCCACTGGTGCCGCCGGAATGGAAATGGGTGGCCTTGCGCCGCCAGCCCTACCACGGCCGCGAGATCACCTACTTCGCCACGCGCCACGACGACGGCTTCCACATCTACGCCGACACCGACGTGGACACGGTCCACTACAACGAGGTCTTTGACGAGGACATCTCGACACGGGTCTACGCCTACTCGACCGCGGCCGAGGTGGTGGCCCTGCGGCGCAAGGGCGAGGTGGTGATCCTGGTGGGCAACGTGGGGGATCAGACCAGCATCGTCCCGATCAACCTGGGGGACGCGCTCGACCCCGACGGCTTCTACGACCTGCGCATCTACAACAGCGAGCGCGGCGCGTGGGAAGCCTCCTGTCGCGACTGCACGCCCAACATCACCCCGCTCGCGGTGCAGATCGAGAGCAACGGGTTCAGGATCATCGAGCTCAAAACAGTCGAAAGTCGATAGTCGGTGGCGGCGTACCCGGCCCCCACGCAACTCTCGCACCTTCTTTCGACTATCGACTCCCGGAGGAACACATGCGTGAGAACAGGGTCAAGCGGCTGTTGCGCGAGGGCGCGGTCACGGTGGGGTCGTGGGTGGCGCTGGACGGGATGCTGCCCGCCGAGATCATGGCCGCTTGCGGGTTCGACTGGCTGGTGATCGACATGGAGCACGGTCCCGTGTCGATGGGCGCCGCGCAGGGCGCCATGGCGGCGATCCGCACCACCGGGACCGTGCCGCTGGTGCGCGTGGGCTGGAACAGGACCGAGTTGATCCACCAGGCGCTCGACATCGGCGCCTACGGGATAGTCGTGCCGATGGTGAACACGGTCGAGGAGGCGCGACAGGCCGTCAAGGACGCGCGCTACCCGCCCCTGGGCGACCGCAGCCGCGGCGGCGCCCGCGCGCCGTTGGCCTTTGGCGCCGACGCGGTGACCTACGGACGGCGCGCCGACGACGAGCTCCTGCTGGTCGTGCAGATCGAGACGGCCGCGGCGGTCGCGGCCGCCGCGGAGATGGCGGCGCTCGAGGGCATCGACGGCCTCTTCGTCGGCCCCAACGACCTCTCCTCGTCGCTCGGCGTGTGGCCGCCCGTGTGGGACGAGCAGCCCGCCGCGCTGGCCGAGGCCATCGCGCGCATCCCGGTCGTGGCGCGCGCGCACGGCAAAAGCGCCGGCATCATGGTCCCGAACGCGGAGATCGCCAACCGCTGCATCGCGCTGGGCTACGACTTCGTCGCGCTGACCAGCGACGCGGCCCTGCTCGAACGGGCCGCCCGCGCCGAGCGCGCGGCGGTGCGCAACGGACGATAGGCGACGGGCGAGAGGATACCAACGGTGTTCAACATCGACGCGTTCGAACACCAGATCGCCGAGCGGATGGCGGCGACGCCCACCGTCGGCTTCGCCATCGCTATCGTGCAGGGCGACGAAGTCAGGTACGCGCGCGGCTTCGGCATGACGAGCGTGGAGGAGGGCGGCGTCCCAGTCACCCCGCAAACCCTCTTCTGCATCGGCTCGGTCACGAAAACGCTCACCGCCGCGGCCATCATGCGGTTGATCGACCGGGGCGTGCTCGACCTGGACACCGCGGTGAGTCGCTACGTCCCGTGGCTGACGTTCAGCCGCCCCGAGTACGCTGACGGCGTGACGCTGCGCCGCCTCCTCAGCCATACCTCCGGTCTCATCGGGACGGCGGCGAGTTCGGACCGCGCGATCCCTCCGGGCTCGAGGCCTTCATGCGGGAGCGCATCCCGACCGCCGCGTTCTTCGCGCCCCCGGGCACAGTCCATTACTACTCGAACTACGGTTTGTCCCTCGCCGGGTATGTGGCCGAGATGGCGACCGAAACGCCCTACCCCGATCTCATGCGTGATCTCGTCTTCGCGCCATTGGCGATGCGCCGCTCCACCTTTGATCGGACCGTGGCGATGACCTACCCGTGCGCGCTTCCCCACATGGAGGACGATGCCGGCGTGCTGCGCGTGATCCATCGCGTCCCCGACTTCGCCGGCGGCAACCCATCCGGCTTTGCCCTCAGCACCGTCCTCGACCTGGCGAACGTCGCCATCATGCACCTGAACGAGGGTCGGTTCGGTGGCTACGCCTATCTCCCGCCGGCGCTCGTCGCCGCGATGCGCCGGCCCGAGGCGCGCCTCTATACGGCGGCCGAGGGCGGCTATGGCCTGGCGTTCGCGTCGGCGCTGTACAAGGGCATCCGTCGCGTGGGGCACGACGGCACGCTCAGCAGCTACGCGTGCCGCCTCCTGATGGCGCCTGCCGAGCGGGTCGCCGTGGTGGCCGTGTCGAACTACGACTTTATCGGGTCGGGGATCATCCCCCTCGTCGATCAGGTCTCTGACGCCCTCCTTGATCTCCCGACAGAGCCCCTGCAGCCGCAGACCATTGCGCCGGAGGAGGAGCGTTGGCCGCGCTACATCGGGACCTACCTGAGCCCCGCAGCCGGCCTGGCGACGATCTCCGTTGACGACGACACCTTGACCATCGAGCGGTACGGACCGCGCCTGCGTCTTGATGCCCTCGCGTCCGACCTCTATCATAACCCGGAGGAGTCCGTCGCCGTCGGCTTCGTCGAGGATGCTCAGGGCGAAGACGGGCGGACGCGCTACATCGTCGTCGATGAGCAACCCTACGAGCGGATCGATGTGGATACCTCATTCGTCCCCGACCCGTCGCGCTGGGAGACGTACGCGGGGCGCTACGAGGAGTTCCCTGACGACCCCTACCCTATCGACATCGGCGTCCGGGAGGGGCAGCTTATCATGGATTGGTTCGGCGAGCATACCTGCAAAGCCTTGAGTGACACGCTCTTCGTCAGTGACAGGGGTACGATCGAGTTCCTCGTCGCCGTGGATGGGGGCGTGCCCGCGCTCAATTTGAATCGATCGGCGATCCAATGGAGGGTAGGGTGGCGACGTCTCACGTGACGGATGCGATAGCACAGACCTGCGATCGCCGCGGCTAGGGGCGGCGGAAGCGCAACGCCCAGAGGACGAGCGGCGCCTGCAGGGGCAGGCGCAGCCAGGCGATGACGGCGCCGACCGAGGGTAAAGGCGCGCCCGCGTGGCCGCTGTCGAGCGCCATCTGCACGTTCGCGGGGAAGACGGCCACGAGCAACGTGGCGGTCGCGACGGCGCCCAGCCGCCGTGTGCGCGGGAGGGCGAGCAGCGCGGCGCACACTAGTTCGCAGGCGCCGCTCAGGGCGACGACGCCGGCGGCATGGTCACGTAAGGGCGAGGGAACGATGCCGCGGTACGGGGCGGGCGCGACGAAGTGGAGGACACCCGACCCACCCATGAGGGCGCAGAGCCCGACGAGCGAGAGCCGGGAGCGATAGCTCATCGGCGCGCCCGCCGCGCCTTGCTCTTCGACGGGGGCGGCGGAAGCGACGGGGGCGGCGGGGGCATGACCCTGACGGGCGTGCTGCGCGCGAACCGGCCTCGCGCCAGGGGTACCGTCGCCGTCACCGTCAGCGTCGCCCGCACGGCGCGGCGTGCCCGATAGCCCAGGCGCACCCGCGCGGCGAAGTGGCCCTTCCTATCGGCGCGCACGCGCGTCGCCGTGCGATAGAGCAACGTCGCGCGCGTCACGAGGCGCGTCACGGACCTGGCCACGCAGCCTTTCGAGCGGGCGCGACACGCGACCGTCTTCGCGGACGATGCGCCGGCGCGCGGCCGCGCACCCCTATCTTTCGTACGCGCCGTACGCGTGGCGGGCACATAGACCACGACCGTGTGCGAAACGGTCGTGGTGGTCGTGAGGTCGACGCCGACCGAGACGAGCAGGCCGGGCCGGGTCTGCCCGCTCACGGTGACCACGCTGTTCAGCGTCAGGCTGCCGGACGCGCGTACGGTTGCCGTCATGGCGGGACCGACCGGCCCCGATGCGCGCCGTGGCGGCCCTCGTGTCGTCCGTGTCGTCCGGGGCGCCGGCGTCGCAGTTGATGTCGCAAGCGCAGGATAGGAATGGGCCACGCCGGACGTCGGCGCGGCCGCCACTTGGGATGGTTTTGCCGGCGCGACGGTCGCGGTCGCCGTCGCCGTCGCGGTCGCGGTCGCTGGGGCCATCGGCGCCGTACCGATAGCGGCAGGCGGCCCCATCGACGTGGCGACGGGGATAGGCGACGACACGCTGGCGGCGATACTCGTACTTGCGGGGATCACAGGCGCTGTGCTGGTCGGCGGCGGCGCCGTCGCGGCGTTTGAGGGAGTGGCCGTGGGGATTGGAGGAGCGGGCGGCGCTGCGGGGCTGGTGGGCGCGGGCGCGGGCGCCGTCACCGTGCTTGTCGAGGTGGGCGCGCCTGTGCTCGTGGGGACCGGGACGGAGGTCGGCGTACTCGCGGGCGCCTGAGTAGGCGCGGGTGGCGTGGCGGCTGCCGTGGGGGTGACGGTGTCCTGGCACGGCAAGCCGCACGTCACGGACGCGGGGGTTGCACTGGGCGTCGCCGCGGACCCCGGCGTCGCGCTCGTCGGGGCGGAGGTGAGACCAGGGATAGGCGTCGCGGACGGGGACGCCGGGCTGGTCGCCGACGGTCCCAAAGTCGCTGTCGGTGTAGCGCCCGATACCGCCCAATCGGCGGCCAGGTTGGCCAGGTTGGGCGAGCCCCAGCCCGTGGCCTCGTCCCAGCCCGGACCGGCGCTCTGGGCGTATGCGCCGTCGGTCCCATTGGGGGACGGGTCGTTGTTGCCGTTCGTGACGTCGTGGAAGTCGCGGCCATAGGTCGTCGTGCTGTTGGCCAGCGCGTACAGGCGCGGCGCCGCGAAGCCCACCGCCGGACGGCCTGTATCCGCGAGACTGCGGTTGAGACTTGTCATCATCCCGGCCCATAGCGGAGCGGCCAGGCTAGTCCCGCCGATCCTGTACCCGCCCCCATAAACGGCGACATAGGCGCCTGTGTTAGGATAGGCGTCCGCCGACACGTCGGGCTCGGCGCGGCCCGCGCAGGTCGCCGCGCCGACACCGGTCTGCCATGAGGGGCGGCCCTCGACCAAGGAGCAGCCGCCGCCGGAGCCGTTCCAGGCGCTCTCGGAGCCATAGCTGTAGTTCACACCTGTCTGCAGGCTCGTGCCGCCGACGGCGACGACGTAGGGGCTATCGGCCGGATAGCTGGGGAGGGCCTGCGTACAGCCCGCCGGGTCTTGCGCGGGATCGCACTGCGTTTCGGACCCGGAGGCGTAACCGGTGTCTCCGCTCGAAAAATAGAAGGTGACGCCCTGGCTCGCGGCGTACTGAAAAGATGCGTCGAGGTTAGAAGCGAAGGCGTAGTCGTCGGCGGTGGCGGGCTCATTGCCGCCCCACGAGTTGGAAACCGCGTGCAGTGTGGGATCAGTGTCGTGCGCGTGCGCCGCGGCGGACACGGCCTGCTCGAGCCCAACAGTACTGGGGCTACAGACCGGCCCATGCGCCGGGTCGTACACCACCGTGCAATCGCTCAACCAGTATTTGAGGTGGCTGTGCGGGGCCATGCCGTGGGCGTACTCTACATCCAGCGCCACCTCATTTAGCACTGATGTGTTGGTATATGGATTGTTGTTGACGGGGGTCCAATCGATGCCATCGTCCCCCGCGCCGCCCGAGATAACTCTTGTCGTCCCGGTATGGGCGGCAAAGGTGTCCAGATCGCTTTGAGGCAGCGGGGAGCCCCACAAGGTCAAGCCAATCGTTTGCCCCTTGCCGTCGCCGACGGGTCCGACGTTGTAGGCTGCCTTGAAGTCGTCGGGGTAGTAGCCACCAGAGCGCACGCTCGCCGTCCGCGTCGACCAAGTCCGCTGGCTCATGGCGTGGACACGATACAGCGTCGAGAGGCCGCTGACCGAGCGGATGTCCAGCCCCGCCGGCACAGTTGCGTCGCGGTCGTTGGATTGGAAGCGCCGCCCACCCAGGCTATAATCGTTGATATGCACACCCAGCGCCCGCTCGGCCGACGCCGATGTCCCTCTCACCGTCATCAGCAGGTGGTCCGGCGACACCGCGTCCACCCGCAGCCCTGCCCCACCCGCCCACGCCCGCACGGCCTGCACCTCGGTGTCGGCCGGGGCGAAGCGCTCTATATATTGCGCGGGAGTCAGGTAATGGCCGTACTGGGGGCTGGCGGGGTCGCTCGCGGCCGCGATGAGACCGTCGAGGGCCGCGGAGTCGCGCACGGCGAGGCCGATGTTTAACGTGAGCGACGCGGCGGGGTCGTGGTGACTGCGCAACGTCGCGGCGCCGTCGAGGACGATGACCGGAGTCTGCCCCGCGAGCGTCCGCCGCGCCGGCGCCGCGGACCCGACGGCGCGGCTCGCTTGGGGCGACGGCGTCAAGATACCAACGGTCCCGAGCAAGGCCACCATGACCAACGCTTTAGAACGCACCGCTTGCCCTCCCTGGACAGCGGCGCAGCGGACGGCCGAACAGGCCGATCGTTACGCCAACCACTCCACCCATCAGCTTTCGATCATATCACGCCTCGGCGCACACCGCGCGGCGCGCGGGCGCGGATGGAGGCTGGTCATCCTGTAGGGGGCGCGATACCATGTCACCGCGTCGGGGATCGCCGCCCCGCGATACTGGTACGTGGCGCCGCAACGGCAGGAGGCCAGCCAGAGGGCGATGCGCGCGTCGTGGCCGAAGCCCGTGTGCGCGCGACCGCACAACGCGCAACGGCCGTCGAGCAGTTCGGCGAGCCCGCTAGGATCGGAGATCGCGCCCATCGTCGTGGTCGGCACAGTTGCCATGACGCCAGACTACGCGCTCCGGCCGCGGCCAGCAATAGGAAAGGGTGGCTAGTTCACTCGCCAGACGCCCACGAGGGGCGCCCCTACCTGTTACCAGCGCTGTCTCGGGGAGGTTTGTTCCACGTGGTGGCGGCCTGCGCCGGCCTTCCCGCACGCGGACCCCCGGATGGCGCGCCACGGGCCAGCCGCGGTCGGCTGAACGGGGCGTCGCGCGCGTCACGTCAAAGTAACTGCCCTGATCCTGCACTAGCCCCCGTAGACAGAGTAGCGCGCCAGGCCACGCTCGAAGGGGTCCATGAAATCGCTGGGCAAGGGCGCGGGCTCGATGCCCACCCCGCGCAGCGCCGGCTCGAGCACGGCCGAGGGTCCGTACAGGAAATCGGTGACGTCGGGGAAGTAGCGCTCACAGACGGGCGTGACCATGTCGAGGTGGCGCAACTCGACGCCCTTGCCCTTCTCGTCGTAGCAGGTGTACCCGCCGAAGGGGAGTGGCTCGGCGTGGATGGCGCGCAGCAGAGGGTTGGCCTCCGATCGCGGGATCAACACCATGCCATTGTAGCTCCCCGCCGTGATGCCGATGGCGGCGCGGCGCGCACGCCCCCCTTCGGCGGACGCATCGGCGGGCACCAACTCCTCCCCCTCGGGGACAACCGCAAACTCGGGCTCGAAATCGTCGTCCGGCTCATGCATCGTCATGTAGCTTCCCTTGGCGCGTGGCTAGTCATTCATATCGTACTTTATTGTACTTTTTGCTCTGGTGGTCAACCGTCAATTATACCAAATAAACAGGTACGATAGGGGTAGAGGCAAGGGAGTAAGGGAGTTACCCTGATAACGCCATCGCCCCATCTCCCGCGCGAGAGACGCGAGAGAGGGGTTAGGAGTAAGAGGTCCAAGAAAGGAAGCTATGGCCGGTGAGCGTATCCTCGTAGTCGAGGACGAGGCGAACATCGTGAATCTGGTGCGCGCCTACCTGGAGCGCGAAGGCTTCGCCGTCAAGACGGTGTCCGACGGCCGCGCCGCCCTGCAGCAGGTCCACGCCGCGCGGCCCGACCTGATCATCCTCGACCTCATGCTGCCGGGGATCGACGGCCTCGAGGTCTGCCGCCGCGTGCGCCAGGAGTCCGACGTCTACATCATCATGCTCACGGCCAAGGCCGAGGAGTCCGACCGCATCGTCGGCCTTGAGCTCGGCGCCGACGACTACCTGACAAAGCCGTTCAGCCCGCGCGAACTGGTGGCCCGCGTCAAGGCTGTGCTGCGCCGTCGTCGCGAGGGCGACAGCGCCTCCGGCCAGGCCGGGCGCGGCGAGAGCGGCGTCATCGTGGCCGGGCCGCTCACCATCGACCTCGCGCGCCGCCGCGTCACTAAGGGCGGCCAGTCGATCGATCTCACGACGCTCGAGTTCGACCTGTTGCGCGCCCTCGCTGGCGACCCCGGGATCGTCTTCAGCCGCGCGCAGCTGCTCCAGCGGGTGTGGGGCTACGACTACATCGGCGACGAACGCGTCGTCGACGTGCACATTGGCCTGCTGCGCAAGAAAATCGAGGCCGACCCGTCCGAACCTGTGCTGCTCAAGACCGTGCGCGGCGTAGGCTATAAATACGATAGCGAGTGACGACTATCGACTATCGACTATCGACTATCGACTAGGGAAGTAGCCTGACGTGCCCGACCATCCCCTGCGCGCGTTGCGCGAGCTGCGACGCGCCCTGTGGCGCAAGCTGCAGTGGCGCCTCTTCGCCGCCTACATCGTGATCCTGATCGTCACCGTTTCAGTGCAGACGATCGGGGCCGACTTCTTCGCCTGGCGCTACATCCAGGGCTACGTGGCGCGCAACCACGGCGTGGTCAACTCCGACGAGCTGGTTAGGCAGGCCATCGGCGCATTCACCATCTCCTTGTTCCTAAGTACCGCCGTTTCGGTGATCGCCTCGGGCGCGGCCAGCCTGTTCGTAGCCCGCCGCATCGTCGAGCCGCTGCAGCGCATGATCGCGACCTCGCGCAGCATCGCCGCGGGCCACTACCGCGACCGCGTCGTGGTCAGGGACGACTACGAGATCAGCACCCTCGCCGCCTCGCTCAACAGCATGGCCGCGACCCTCGAACACACCGAGCAGCAGCGCCAGGAGCTGATCGGCAACGTGGCCCACGAGCTGCGCACACCGCTGACCACGATCAAGGGCTACATGGAGGGGCTAATCGACGGCATCGTGCCGGCCGACGACGCGACCTTCGAGCTCGTGCGCGAGGAAGCCGATCGCCTCTCGCGCCTCGTGCACGACCTGCAGGATCTCTCGCGCCTCGAGGAGAGCGACGTCACCCTGCACATCCGCCCCGCCTTCGTATCCGACATCGTGGGCGGGACGGTGCAGAAGATGCGCCCGCAGTGCGAGGCCAAGGGCGTCAGGCTCACCGCCGTGGTCGCGCCGGGCACGCCGTGCGTGCTGGCCGACCACGACCGCATGCAGCAGGTCTTGCTGAACCTCGTCGTCAACGCCCTGCACTATACCCCCTCCGGCGGCGCCATCCACATCGAGGCCGGCGTCGCGCCGCGCGGGGCCGAGGAAAGCAACGCGGCCGCTGCGCCGGTACGGATCGCCGTCGTCGACACGGGCATCGGCATCCCGCCCGAGCACCTCCCGCACGTCTTCACCCGCTTCTACCGCGTCGACAAGTCGCGGTCGCGGGCGGCCGCCGGGGCGGCGAGCGGCGCGGGCATCGGCCTGACCATCGCCCGCCGCCTGAGCGAGGCGCACGGCGGCAGCCTGACCGTTGAGAGCGAGCCCGGCCGCGGCAGCCGTTTCACCGTCACCCTCCCGGTTGCGCTGGACTCCGGCGCCGCGGCGTCGACGTCGGCATCGTACGGCCAGCGGCCGGCCGTGGAGATCGGGTAGGTGGTCCTGGCGCGATGAGGACGCCGCTCATAGTAGGATCCGGGCGTAGTACAACCATACTTGCCCTCGCGGCCGCGCTCGCCCTCGGCGCCACCCTCCATCGCCCCGCCCTGGTCGCCAACAGGCTTGGTACGCCCGGCGCGCCCATGGCGCAAGGCGCCGGCGCGGAGGCGCGCCGCGTTCCTATACCGGCCCGCACCGTACCCTACAGTGGAGCGATCGACCTCGCGGCAGTGACGCAGGCCGTCACGACGTCCGCTGCCAGCGACGTACTCGCCCGCGGTGCCCTGCTGGCGAGAGGCGGCGAGCGCCGGCGGTTCCGGAGGGTACGGCAAAGCGGCGCGCCCCACACCGGGGCGGCCGGCGCGGCCGTGCGCGTGTACCTGACGACGAGCGACCTGCGCAAAAGGCTCGCGCGCGAGCCCGACCTCTCCTTCCGGCCGTCGGATGCGCTCCACGTCCTCCCGCGCCGCACCATCCGCGTCGACGACCGCACGGCGTATCAGCGCATGGACGGCTTCGGGGCCGCGTTCACCGACTCCTCGGCGTGGCTGCTCCACGACGGGTTAGGCGCCGACGCGCGCGCCGTCGCGATGCGCCGCCTGTTCAGCCTCAACGACGGCATCGGCCTCAGCCTCATGCGCGTCCCCATCGCGGCCTCCGACTTCACGCGCGACGGCCGGCCCTACTCGTACGACGACGTGCCCCGTGACCAATTGGACCTCGCGCTGGCCCACTTTTCGGTGCGGCGCGATGAGGCCTACATCATCCCCATCATCCGCCAGGCCCTGCGCCTCAACCCGTCGCTCAAGACGATGGCCGGCGCGTGGAGCCCCCCGGCCTGGATGAAGACGAACAAGGCGCTGGACAACATCGGCTACGCCGGACGCCTCCTGCCCGATCCCGTAGTGCGCGCGGCCCTGGCCCGCTACATCGTTCTTTTCTTGCAAGCGTACGCGGCGCGGGGCATCCCGATCTTCGCCGTCACGCCCAACAACGAGCCCCTGCAGGCGACGGACCACCCCGGCCTGACCCTACCGGCCGGCGACGAGATCGATCTGATCGCGCACTATCTCGGCCCATCCCTCGTCCGCGCGCGCCTGCGCACGAAGATCCTGGCCTTCGACTACGACTGGACCACGGACTATCCGCTCCAGGTCTTGCGCGACAAAGGAGCGAGCCCCTACGTCGCCGGCACGGCGTGGCACTGCTACATCGGGCACCCGACGCTCATGACCAGCGTACACGACGCGTTCCCCCACAGGGACGCCTATGAGACCGAGTGCTCCGGGGGCATCGCGCCGGGACCCGCCGCCGAGCTCATCATCCTGTCGGCGCGCAACTGGGCGCAGGGCGCGCTGCTGTGGAACCTCGCGCTCGACACGCGCGGCGGCCCGAAGGCGGGCGACGGGTGCCTCGGCTGCTACGCCCTGCTCACGGTCAACCCGGCCAAGCACACCGTCGCGTACAACAGGGACTACTACGAACTCGGACAGGCCAGCCGCTTCGTCCACCCCGGCGCCCGCCGCGTCGCATCGAACACGTTCGTGACCTATCGCGGCGTCTTCCTGCGGCAGCATCCGAGCTACACCAGCCCGGGGGTCGACGATGTGGCCTTCAAGAACCCCGACGGCTCGCTGGCCCTCATGGCCTACAACAACGCGCTCTCGGCCCAGACCTTCGCCGTGGCCTGGCACGGCCGGTCGTTCCGCTACACCCTTCCGGCCGGCGCGACCGTCACGTTCACCTGGGCTGGACCCGGGTCCAGCCCACGCGCGCGGAGCCGCGCCGCGAGCGCGCCAGGACGTTGATGGAAAGCGAGCCACGAGCTGTTGATCGCCACCCGGCGATTGTGTTAGACTCCAGCCGGTAGCCGCGAGGCGGCGCGACCGTCTGGTCGCGTCGCTAATACGAAGACACGCTTATGTCACGCATACATTAGGAGGCGCACGACCGTGAAGAAGCTTTTCTCACAACTCGCCGGTGTCCTATCCGGGTGTGCCACGCGGACATAGACCACGACCAACTGCATCTATCCCTCCACCCCCGCTACCCTATCGTAGCGAGCCGGTCGCCCTCGGCGCCTATGTGACGTCCGACAGGCGGCATGGGCTCCGCTAACCAGGACCGGGGGTGAGGTTCCTCTCCAACGTAGTGTATGGTCACGGGCGCATCGGGTAGCCGGACACCGGCGACTCGTGTTCCCCCGTGGCCTTTTTTGTGCGCGCGACGCGTCGCGCCCCCGAACCCTCGACAATAACCGGCCAGCCGCGGATGTTCGCGGCCGGCCCTTTTTTGTTCGTCGTTGGAGAAAGAGATACACCATGTCCACCCCGTTCGTCGACTATCGCCGCCTGCTCGGCGCATACCTGAGGCCGCAGTGGCGCGCGGTCCTCCTGCTGGCCCTCGCGCTCGTGGCGAGCATCGTCCTGCAGCTGGTCAACCCGCAGGTGGTGCGCTTTTTCATCGACACCGCGCAGGCGCCCGCCGCGCACCGCACGCACGGGACCCAGGATGCGCTCCTCGCCGCGGCCGTCGTATTCATCCTGGTGGCGCTGGCGCAGCGCGCGGTCGCCTTCGCCGCCGTCTACCTCGGCGAGAACATCGGCTGGCGCGCGACCAACAGCCTGCGCGCCGACCTGACGCGCCACTGTCTGCGCCTGGACCTGCCGTTCCACAAGGCTCACACGCCCGGCGACCTGATCGAGCGGGTCGACGGGGACGTAACCCTGTTGGCCGGCTTCTTCTCGCAGTTCGTGGTGCAGGCGCTGGGCAACGCGCTGCTGGCGCTCGGCATCCTGGCGCTGCTATTCCGCGTCAATCCATGGCTCGGCCTCGGCCTCGGCGTCTACATGGTCGCCACCGTCCTGGCGCTCCGGCTGGCGCAACGGGTCGCCGTGCGGCGCTGGTCCGCCTCGCGCCAGGCCAGCGCGGAGCACTACGGGTTCCTGGAAGAGCATCTCGCCGACACCGAGGAGGTGCGCGCCAACGGCGCCGAGGACTACGTGATCGGACGCCTCTATGGGCTCACCCGCGCCCTGATGGAGCGGCAGCGCGGCGCGCGCCTGGCCGGCAACGTGACCTTCATGGGCGCGCACGGCCTCTACGCGCTGGCCTACGCGCTGGGGCTGGGTCTCGGCGCGTACCTCTACACGCGCGGGCAGATCTCGATCGGCACGGCCTACGTGATCGTCTACTACATCGGCATGCTCTACAACCCGCTGGTGGGGCTCCAGAAACAGGCGCAGGACCTGCAGCGGGCGCAGGCCGGCATCGGGCGCATCCTGGAGCTACAAAAGGCGACGCCACGGGTGCGCGAGGCGCGGGCGCCGGCGGCCTTGCCATCCGGCGCGCCCGCAGTCGCCTTCCGGGGCGTCTCGTTCGCCTACGACGACCGCGACGACGGGGCGCCGGGCCGGACGACGCTGGAGGACATCTCGTTCCGGCTGGAGCCGGGAGGGGTCATGGGCGTGCTGGGCCGCACCGGCAGCGGCAAGTCGACGCTGGCGCGCCTGCTGTTCCGCCTCTACGATCCCACCGCGGGCGCGATCACGCTCGACGGGGTCGACCTGCGCGACGTCGCGCTGGACGACTTGCGCCGGCGCGTGGGCATGGTCACGCAGGACGTGCAGTTGTTCGGGGCCAGCGTGCGCGACAACCTAACCCTGTTCAACCCGCGCATCCCCGACGGGCGCGTCGAGGCGGCGCTGGAAGAGCTGGGGCTGGGGGACTGGTATCGCGCGCTGCCGGACGGCCTCGACACGGGGCTGCCAGCGGGGGGCGGCGGGCTCTCGGCCGGCCAGGCGCAGCTGCTGGCCTTCGCGCGCGTCTTCCTGCGCGACCCCGGGCTGGTCATCCTGGACGAGGCCTCGTCGCGCCTCGACCCGGCCACCGAGCGGCTGCTCGAGCGGGCGATGGACCGCCTGCTGGCCGGGCGCACCGCCATCGTCATCGCGCACCGCCTGGACACCGTGCGGCGCGCCAGCGCGGTCCTGGTCCTTGAACATGGTCGCGTGGTCGAGTACGGGCCGCGCGCCGCGCTCGCCCGGGACCCCGACTCACATCTTGCCCGCCTGCTCCACGCCAGCGGCGGGCGCGAGGTACCGGAGGTATCCATAACATGAGCGCGAGCACGAACACATCCACGCAACACCGCGCGGGTGCCGGTTCGCCCGGCGCCGATCGCGACGGGGTCGGCGGCATCAAGACGTGGCCGTTCAACCGGCGGCTGATGGCCTACCGCCCGTGGCCCTTCGCGATCTACGCCTTGTTCCACATGCTGTTCTTCATCGTCCAGATCGCGCCGGGCCTGATCGAGAAGGCCGTGTTCGACCGGCTCACCGGAGCCGGCCCCGTCGCGCTGGGTCCATGGGCGTTGGTGGCCCTCTACGCTTCGGTCGAGTTGGCGCGGCTCTCCACCACGTTCGGCACGATCTGGGGCGACGTCACCTTCCAGTACGTCGTGGCCGGGCTGCTGCGCCGCAACATCCTGGCCGCGACGCTGCGCCGGCCGGGCGCGGGGCCGGCGCCCGTTTCGCCGGGCGACGCGGTCAGCCGCCTGCGCGACGACGTGGAGGAGGTGGCCGACTTCCCCACCTGGCTGCCCCACGTGGCCGGGCAGGCCGTGGCCGCGGCGGTGGCCATCGCCATCATGGCGCGCATCGACCTGGCCATCACCCTGTGCGTCTTCGTGCCCCTGAGCGGCGCGGTCTTCCTGACGCGGCTGGCCTGGGCGCGGATACACCACTACGCCCACGCCGGCCGCGTGGCCACGAGCCGCGTGACCGGGTTCCTGGGCGAGGCCTTCGGCGCGGTGCAGGCCGTCAAGGTCGCCGCCGCCGAGGACGACGTGACGGCGCATCTGCAGAGCCTCAACGAGGCGCGCCGCCGCGCCATGCTGCGCCAGCGGGTGTTCGGCGAACTGCTCTCCGCGGTCTCGGACACCAGCGTGGCGCTCGGCATCGGCGTGACCATCCTACTGGCCGGTCAGGCCATGGCCGCGGGCGCCTTCACCGTGGGCGACTTCGCCCTGTTCGTCTACTATCTATGGTTCACCACCGACCTGCCGTCGATGCTGGGCACGTTTATCGGCGACTACAAGCAGCAGCAGGTCTCCATCGAGCGGCTGGTCGAGTTGGTGCGTCCCGCGCCCGCCCGCGCGCTGGTGGAGCATCACCCGATGTACGAGCGCGGCGGTGAGCCCGCCCTGCCGTTCCCCGCGAGACGGGAAGGCGACCGGCTGGAGCGGCTTGAGGTGCGTGGGCTGGGCTACCGCTACCCCGGCTACCCCGGCCACCCCGGCTACCCCGGCTACCCCGGCTACCCCGGCGGCCGTCCGGGCGGCGCCGGCGGCAACGGCATCGCGGGGATCGATCTGTCGCTGCCGCGCGGCTCGCTCACGGTGGTCACGGGGCGTGTCGGCGCGGGCAAGACGACGCTGTTGCGCGCGGTGCTGGGCCTGTTGCCGCCCGACGAGGGCGCCGTGTACTGGAACGGAGCGCCCGTCGCCGACCCTGCCGCGTTCTTCCGTCCGCCGCGCGCCGCCTACACGGCGCAGGTCCCGCGCGTGTTTAGCGAGACCTTGCGCGACAACATCCTGATGGGGCTGCCGGAGGACCGCGCGAACCTGCCCGGGGCGGTCTGGTCGGGGGTGCTGGAGGAGGACGTGGCGCGGCTGGAGCGCGGGCTGGACACGGTGGTCGGCCCGCAGGGGGTGCGCCTCTCAGGCGGCCAGGCGCAGCGCGCCGCGGCAGCGCGCATGTTCGTGCGCGCGCCGGAGTTGCTGGTGTTCGACGACCTCTCCAGCGCGCTCGACATCGAGACCGAGCGCCTGCTGTGGGAGCGATTGTCCGCGCGACGGCATGACGGCGCCACGCTGCTGGTCGTCTCGCACCGGCGCGCGGCGCTGGAGCGCGCCGACCACATCGTGCTGCTCAAAGGTGGCCGCATCGAGGCCGAGGGCCGCCTGGACCACCTCCTGGACACCTGCGACGAGATGCGTCGCCTGTGGGAGGGCGCCCCCGGCGACCCCGGCGACCCCGGCGACCCCGGCGCCCCCGGCGCCCCCTGACTCTCCCCTTTGAGCAGACGGCCTGAGCGGGGCCGGCCCGGTCTACGCCGGCCTGCGCACTCTTTGGCGAACGCTGAGCCTCCTGCGCCTCGGGCGCGCTCATGGCCTGTGAAAAGTCGACAGCGCCTCTCTCACCCCCTCCGCCCCTGGCTAACTGATCCCCCAGACCCTAGCCGCGGGTCCGACGTTGGGGCGCACCTCCGGGGGAACCCTGGGAGAGGGCTCCCCCCAGACCCCCGCCAACCACGGCGCGTGCGGGCAGACAGGCCTGGCCCCCCGACAATGCACAGACCCTGCGGGCGCGCCCTCCTCGGTTGATCTGCCCTGGCGTATTATGTATGGAGGGGCTGGACGGCAGCGCCCGGTCGCCTAGTCGATACGTGAGATTATACCGATGGCTCAAGAAGCCCCTGCGATAACCGTCTACGGCGCCACCTGGTGTCCCGATTGCCGGCGGGCCAAGAAGTTCCTGGGCGAGCAGTTGATCCCCTATACCTGGGTCGATCTCGGCGAGCACCCCGAGGCCCAGCAGGTCGTCGAGTCATACAACGACGGCAAGCAGATCATCCCCACCGTCGTCTTCGCGGACGGCTCGATCCTGGTCGAGCCCTCCAACGCCGAGCTCGCCGCCAAGCTCGGGCTCAAGACAAAGGCGCAGTGCGCCTCGTACGATCTCATCATCGTCGGCGCCGGCCCTACCGGGCTGACGGCGGCCATCTACGGCGCCCGCGAGGGCCTCGACGTGCTCACGATCGACCGCGCGGGCGTGGGCGGACAGGCTACCATCACCGAGCGCGTCGACAACTACCCCGCCTTCCCCGAGGGCATCTCCGGGGCCGACTTCGCCGACCGCATCGGACGTCAGGCCGCGCGCTTCGGCGTGGAGACGCTCGTGGCGCAGGAGGTCGAGGGGGTCGAGCGGCGCGATAACCGGCTGGCCATCACTACCGGTGACGGCACGCGCTACGGCGCCGACGCCGTCCTCGTCGCCACCGGCTCGACCTACAGGCGGCTCGACGCGCCCGGCGAGGACGACTACATCGGCGCAGGCGTGCACTTCTGCGCCACCTGCGACGGCCCCTTCTACAAGGGGCGCGACGTCGTGGTGATCGGCGGCGGCAACAGCGCCGCCGAGGAGGCCGCCTACCTCACCGGCCTCGTCGACCACGTGACGATCCTGGTGCGCGGCGCGCAGATGACGGCCAGCAAGACGGCGCAAGACAAACTGCCGACGTACGCCAACCTGTCGGTGCGCTGCAACACGGAGGTCGTGGGCTTCGAGGGTAAGGACGGCCACCTCGCGGCGCTACGCGTGCGCGACCAGGAAAGCGGCGCGGAGGAGACCGTGCCCACGGCGGCGGCCTTCGTCTTCATCGGACTCACGCCGCACACCGAGTTTCTGCGCGGCGTGGTCGACCTCGACGCCAACGGCTTCGTGCAGACTTCCCAGACCTTGATGACGAGCATGCCCGGCGTGTTCGCGGCGGGCGACTGCCGTCACGGCAGCACCAAGCAGATCGCCGCGGCCGTCGGCGAGGGCGCCACCGCCGCCATCATGATCCGCCACTACCTCAACATGGGCGAAGAGGGCCGCGGCGGCGGGTGAAGAGCAGTAGCCAATACTGGCTACCGTCTACCGGCTACTAACTCACTGTAGAGCAAGTTGATGCGCGCCATAGTGTGGAGATCGCCCCCGCAATCGGGGTGGTGCGTGCGGGCGAGGGCGCGGTATTGTCGCTTGAGGTCATCGTGATCGGCGGCCGGCCCGACGACGAACGGCGCCCAGGGGTTACTATGCGCGGGTTGAACGGGCGTCGCCGCAGGCGCGGCGTGGGCGCGGCAGTAATCGTGCGCGTTCGCCTGCGTCCGGCCCGCGCCCGCGCCGCTCCAGCCCGCGCCGTGGCGGCGTGTCTCCGCTCCCGCCGGCCGGGCACGCCCCCGCGGACGCGGCTGGTGGGGCGGCCGGTAGTGCAGCGCCCGCCGCGCGTAGCGCGCCTCGGTATGGATCAGGCCGGCCATCGCGGCCAGCATCGTTCCCACCAGAGCGAATCCCGAGAGCAACACTATGTCCATGGCATCGTCCTTCGTGGGCGGGCTGTCATGTTCGTTGGGAGGTAGCAAGCCTACCGTACTACAGGTATGCAAAGGTGTGCGAAGGTGTGCGAAGGTGTGCGAAGGTGTGCGAAGGTGTGCGAAGGTGTGCGAAGGTGTGCGAAGGTGTGCGAAGGTGTGCGAAGGTGTGCGAAGGTGTGCGAAGGTGTGCGATGAATTCGTCGGCCGTCACATGGGCTTGCTGTAGGATACCACGCAGCGTACCGACCGCGACCTCACGGTGCAGCGGCACGACACATCCTAGTAGCGCCTCCCGGTGCCTGCTTCTTATCGTCCTCTTTGTGCAGGATCGCCGTAAAAGTTCGTACCGCCATACCATTGACTCCCGTTACCAATTGCGGAGGGCTTGTTGGCTATTGTGAGCAAGATACCACAGCCACGGGCCATCTAACTTTCGGCTCTCGCCCTTCGCCCGTCGCCGGCGTGTGCGAGCGGGAGCGTGAAGGCGACGCGGGCGCCATGGGGCTCCACGGGCTCGGCCCAGATGGCGCCGCCGTGCGCCTCGACGATGCCCTTGCTAATAGCCAGACCCAGGCCGGCCCCGCCCCCGTCGCGTGAGCGCGACTTGTCGCCCCGGTAGAAGCGATCGAAGACGTGGGGCAGGTCCGCGGCCGCGATACCTTCGCCACTGTCGGCGATCTCGACGCGCACCGCACCGCCCGCGCGGGACGCCGCGACCATCACGCGGCCGCCGGCCGGCGTATGTCGCAGGGCGTTGTCGATGAGGTTGGTCAGCACGCGGCCGATCTGGCGAGCGTCGAGCGAGATCAACGGCAGGTCGGGCGCGGCGTGCCCGCCGAGCGTCACGCCGCGCGCCGCCGCCTGCGGGGCCATGCGCCCGAGCGCCTCGGACACGAGATCGGCCACCGAGGCGGGCTCGGGCGCGAGGGTGAGGGCGCCGGCCTCGATGCGCGAGAGCTCGAAGAGATCGTCGATCAGGCGGCTGAGCTCTTTGGTCCCGGCGTGCATCGTGCGCAGATAGCGCCCGACCGTCTCCTCGTCGGTCACCACGCCGTCGAGGATGGCCTCGACGGTGGCGCGGATGGCGGCGAGCGGCGTGCGCAGGTCGTGCGAGACGGCCGCGATCAACTCACGGCGAGACTGCTCCATCTGGCGCTCCCGCCGCGCCACGGCGGCGAGGCGGGCGGCCATGGTGTTGAGGTCCGTCGCGAGGTCGGCCAGCTCGTCCCGCGTCCCGACCGCGACGCGCGTCTCCAGATCGCCCTCGGCGAGGCGCGCTGCCCCGGCCTGGATGTGCGCCAGCGAGGTGGTCATGCCTGTCGCCAGCAGGTAGAACAGCGCCAGGGAGAGCACAGTCGTGTAGACGAGCAGCACGGCGAAGATGGCGTCTTGCGGCGACTGCAGGGCCATGCTCCGCGTCGCCTGATAGGAGGCGGCGAGGGCCACGATCTGCCCCACCACGTAGGCGGCGAAGATCTTGAGCCTGATGCGATGGATGCGTCCCAGAAGATCCAGGCACAGCACCGCGAAGAGCACGGGCGCGACGACGAGCGTGACGATGAACAGGGCGGACCACAGGTCGTCGAAGTTCGTGGCGTATTTGGCCGGTACGGCCCTCTTGCCGAACTGGACCGCGACCCAGGTCGTCGTAAGCATCAACCCGGCGGCCAGCGCCGTGGCGCGCAACGAGCGCAGCCAGAGGCTCAGGCCCGTGCCCATGGGGGAGCCCATCGCCTAAATGCTTCCAGCTTGACTGTACGGAATAAGCCTGCGACTGCGGTCGCATGGCAGCGTACGGCGACTGCGGTCGCGCGATGTTGCGTGCGAGGTTCGCATCCCACGACTATTGTTTGGAAGCATTTAGGCCTCGAAGCGGTAGCCGACGCCCCACACCGTGGTGACGTAGCGGGGCTTGGCCGGGTCGTGCTCGAGCTTCTCGCGTAAGCGGCGGACGTGCACGGTGACCGTACTGTCGTCCCCGTAGAAGTCGTAGCCCCAGACATCGCGCAGCAAGGCCTCGCGCGTGTAGACGCGACCGGGGTGCGCGGCCATGTGCGCCAGCATGTCGAACTCTTTCGCCGTCAAGTCGAGCCCCATCCCAGCGCGCGTGACCCGGCGCGTGTCCAGGTCGATCTCCAGGTCGCCGGCGCGGATGACCTCCGTCGAAGCCTGGTCCTGGCCGCCCCGCGCGGCGGTGGTGCGGCGTAGCACGGCCTTGACGCGCGCGACGAGCTCGCCCGGGCTGAAGGGCTTGGTGACGTAGTCGTCGGCGCCGAGGCCGAGCCCCAGGATCTTGTCGATCTCCTCGCCGCGCGCCGTCAGCATGATCACCGGGGTCCCCGCGTGCGTGGCGCGCAGCTCGCGGCAGATCTCGAGGCCGTCGCGATGGGGCAGCATCACGTCGAGCACGACGAGGTCGGGCTGGAACGCGTCGACCGCCGCCATGGCCCCCGCGCCGTCGGCCACGTGGCGCACCGCGTAGCCTTCGCGCTGCAGGTAGCGGCCGACCACGTCGGCCACCGTGCTCTCATCCTCGACGATCAGGATTTTCATGAGCCGTCAGCATCCTCAGCTTCCTCCTCCGCCACCCATTTGGGGTGGTGGTGGCGCGCCCAGGCGCGGCTGACCCGGCCGCCGAAGATGCCGTTCAGGCCCGGCCGCGTCGTCGGGTGAATGGCCGCGAGGTAGATGTGCCCGGCCACGAGCGCCGTGGTCGCCAGCGCCAGGATATCGTGCAGGTTGACCGAGCCCTGCACGAACGGCGCGGCCCAGGCGGGCAGGTGGCTGGCCTGCCACAGTATCAACCCCGTCACCCCGAAGCCGATGGCCGCCGCGCCGAGCAGGATCGTGTTGACTTTCTGGCCGGCGTTGAAGCGGCCCGCCGGGGGCCGGTCGTCGCCCTCGGTCAGGATGGCCGCGGGCGTGGCCAGGAAGCGCAGGTCGTCGTCGTCCCACACGTCGAGCGCGTGGAGGTCGCGCCGCAGCGAGGCGCGGTTCCCGAGCAGCCAGAACAGGAGCGGCCCCCCGATGTAGAAGGCCCCGGAGAGCACGTGCAGGTTCAGGACGGTCAGGTGGGCGAGGTGGACCCGGGCGGCCAGGTCACCGAGCGCCGGGAAGTACAGGAACACGCCCGTGATCAGCAGGGCGAAGAAGGCCGCCGAGTGCGTCCAGTGCAGACCACGCTCGGTGCGGTCGAACCGCTCGATCGTCTGTAGGGCCGCCATATCGAACACCCCCTATAGTAGCCGCAGTCCCACTCGTCACTCGTCACTCGTCACTCGTCACTCGTCACTCGGTGCCGAGGTAGGCGTCGACAGTGTAGCCATTCTGCTCCCAGTAGCCGATCTCCTGGTGAGTGCTGAACTCGACGCGGTTGACCCACTTGGCGTACTTGTAGCCGTACATCTCGGGCACGACGAGGCGCAGCGGCGCGCCCTGCTCGCGCACAAGCGGACGGCCGTTGAGCTTGTAGCCGAGCATCACGTCGGGCTTGAAAGCCTGTCCCGGCAGGCGCAGGCTCTCGGAGTAGACGCCGTCGGCGCAATAGAAGTTGATAAATGTAGCCCCGGCGCGGGCCCCGGCGACCCGCGCCAGCGTCTGTAGGGACACGCCCTCCCAGCGCACCAGCGGCACCTTCCAGCCCGTCACACACTGGTAGTCGCGCGTGACGTCCAGCGGGGGCAGGTTGAGCAGTTCGTGATACGAGAGCGAGAGTTTGTGGTCGACGAGGCCCCCGACCGTGAGCCGCCACGTCCGCGGGTCGAACACTGGGTCGGGCGCGACACGATACACCGTGAAGCCGGGTATGACCCCGGACGGCTCCGTCGCCGTCTTGAGCCCGGTGAGGGGAGCGCTGAACAGGTTGTTCGAGGCCACGCCGAGGGCGCCGAGCCCCAGCGCCCCCAGGAAGATCTTGCGCCCAACGCGGCGCTCCCGCCCCGAGCCGCCGCCCGGGATAATGATGCCGCCGTTCTCTCGTGTCTCCATGCCGTTGTCCGCCCCCTCGGCGCGGCGCGGCATCCCGCGCGGCGCATCCCCATCTGTTCTATCTATCATCTACTGTGTAGTATGGACCACGGCGCTTACGACGCGGTTGCGCGGATCTTACGAAACCCTTACGGTCGCGGCGTCGCCCGCCCATCACATCTATATATACGCGCGGCGGCCGCTCCCGGATGAGCTAAAGACGAATCCGGCTCCACGGACGGGCGTGGCGGGCGTTAAAACAGAGAACGGCGTAGAAAATAGCGGTGGTTGTCCTGTTTTTACACAGGCGCCGCGATTCCCACCCCGCGCGCGAGGGCAGATACATTGTCACGCGCCCGCCCGCATGCTACCCTATGCGAAGTACTCCCTGCCGAACTCAGTAGCCAGTAGCCGGTAGTCAGCAGTCGATGACTGCCGGTAGACCGTTCCCCATGGTACTCCCGCCCCTCTTCGGGGCGGCGGTATCTCGTCGCGCGCGCCTTTCGTCCACTGGCTACTGACGACTGACTACTCTATCAAGGACGGCGCTCATGATGACGACCGGCGAGCAAATCTGGCAAAATGCCCTCGGCGAGCTCCAGTTGGTCTTGACGAAAGAGAACTACGACACCTGGCTGAGCGGCACACGCGTCGTCGAAGAAGACGAGATGGCCCTGACTATCGGTGTGCCCAAAGCTTTCCACAAAGACTGGCTGGAGCATAAACTAAAAGGACCCATCGCGAACACGCTGGAGCGCCTCGGCCATGGCCACCGCTCCGTCCGCTACGTCGTCGCACCACCCATGAGCGGCCCCGGCGCGACGAGCGGCAAGACTGCTTCCCCGCTGAAAGGCCATCAGCAAGAAAAGTCGACCATGACCCTCTTTCAACAGCCCCAATCCTCGCTCTCGCCCGACTACGTGTTCGACACGTTCATCGTGGGCGCGAGCAACCGGCTGACCTACGCCGCCGCCGTCGCCGTCGCCGACGACCCCGGCGAGCAATGGAACCCCCTCTTCATCTGGGGCAACGTGGGACTCGGCAAGACGCACCTGCTGCACGCCATTGGTCACCAGGTCCGCCAGAACTTCCCCGACAAGACCGTCGCCTACACGACGAGCGAGAAGTTCACCAATGAGTTGATCGGGTGGTTCGCGAAGAAAGACCAGTCGTCCATCGACGCGTTCCGCGAGCGATACCGCAACGTCGACGTGCTGCTCATCGACGACATTCAGTTCCTTGCGAACAAAGAGAGCATGCAGGAAGAGTTTTTCCACACCTTCAACGATCTACACCAGAACCACAAGCAGATCGTGATGACGAGCGACCGCAAGCCCAACGCGATGGTCACGCTGGCAGAGCGTCTGCGCTCGCGCTTCGAGTGGGGCCTCATCACCGAGGTCGACCTACCCGACTTCGAGACACGCATGGCCATCCTGCAAGCCAAGGCCGAGCGGCAGAGCGTGCCGGTACAGCAGGGTGCGATCGAGTACATCGCGCGCCGCGCCGGGCAGAGCAACATCCGCGAGCTCGAGGGCACGCTCAAGAAAGTCATCCACATGGCGCGCACGCTCGAGGTCCCTGTGACCGACAAGCTCGCGGCCGAGGCGCTCGACTCGCTGGCCCCCTCGCACAAGCGCAAGGTCACGGCCCCGGAAGTGCTCCAATCCGTGGCGCAGTATTACCAGATCGAGCTCAAGGTGCTGGAGAGCCCCGCCCGCGACAAGGCCGTGTCCCTGCCGCGCCAGGTCGCTATGTACATGATGCGCGAGGAAACAGACGCCTCGCTGCCCGGCATCGGCCATCTGCTCGGCGGCCGCGACCACAGCACCATCATGCACGGCTGCGACAAGATCGGCAAAGAGCTCAAGAACGAGAACCCGCAGCTGCGCAGCGACATCCGCGCCATCCGTGCCATGCTCTACGACATATCGTAATAAGCGACGCGACGGAGGACCCCATGACCGACAACGCGGCCCCCTCGATTGGGGTTGTGAATCTCGCCCGCGCGTTCGAGACCTTCGAGGGCTATTGGCAACCCAGGATCGCCGGCGAAATCAACGACAGCCATGTGAAACTCGCCAAGCTCAAGGGTGCTTTCGAGTGGCATCACCACGCCACTGAGGACGAGCTTTTCCTCGTCCTCCGGGGACATCTGCTCATCAAGCTCCGCGACCGCGATCTCCACCTCGACCCCGGCGAGTTCGTCGTGATCCCGCACGGGGTCGAGCACCTGCCCATCGCTGCGGACGAGGTCCACGTCCTGCTCATCGAACCCTCATCGACCCTCAATACGGGCACGGCCACGTCCGAGCGGACCGTCGCCAATCCAGAGCGCATCTAGTCTGCCTAATCCACGGCGATCTCTCGTGATCGTTGACTCTTGAGGACATGGATGTGTTTACGGCTTGATGACCCAGGGAGGTGCGAGGCATGGCTGACCTATACCGGCTCATAGAACGCCCTCCCGACATCGAGGAGTATCGCTCCATCTGTCGCGCTGTCGAATGGGAAGGGGTCATCAATTTCGACGCCGCCGGCGCCTCCCTGGCCAACTCGCTATATCACGTCGTGGCGCTGCACGACGAGGCCGCGATCGGCATGGCGCGCGTCGTCGGTGACGGCGCTATGTACTTCTACATCCAGGATGTGGCGGTCGTCCCGGCGCATCAAGGGCGCGGGGTCGGTGCGCTGCTCATGGGGCGCGTCATGGGCTATCTCGCGGGGCACGCGCCGGAGAAGGCGTTCGTGGGCCTCTTCGCCGCCGAGGGGACCCTCCCGTTCTACGCGCGCTATGGCTTCGCCGTCTATCCCGGCCTGACGGGCATGTTCCGCGTTGCGCCCGTCTGAAGGCTCTCGTCACGCGGCGACCTCTTCGCGCGACCTCGCTCCCATCGCCTCATCATTATGTTAGGCAGAGTCTACCACGAATACGATAGGTGTGCGCCACGGCGCGTCATCCTCATGCGCCCGCGCCGGCCCTCGCCTCCGCCTACGCCCTCGCGTCCATTCGGAGTTCGCGCTCAAGCATCGGGAAATCCATGGAAGACCCCATCGGCGTCGACGTTGTCGGCAAAATCCGACCAGTCCATATTGGCGATCGAAAGGTTGTTGTCGATGCTCGACACCTCCCGGGGGACGACGCGAAAGATGCGTCCCAGCTCGTCCGCGAGGTCCAGGACGAGGATTGGATGCTCCGCGCCCATCACGGCCTGTGACTTGTCGAGGGCCACCCCCATTTGCCCGGTGACGCCGGTGGCATCGTCGACGCGGCGATCAGGGATGCAGCCTGAGCCCTTTCGTCGCCTTGTCCACGTCTTTCTTCGGCCCGCGCAGCGCCAGGCCGACGAGGTCGGGGGTGTCGACCGGTTCTGCGCGGAAAGCCTCCCCGTTCGCGGCGTCGTGGCCGGTCGCGAACATGGCGGCGACATAGGCGGCGGCCGTTAGCCCCCGCTCCAGCGCGATGCGCCGAGCTTTCAGGAGGTCGGCGCCCGACGCGGCGTAGATCATCATGGGCTGGCCGAGCAGGGGGACATAGCGCCGTCCCGCGGCGTCCTCGTAGGGCTCGCCCATGGCCTCCGGTGCCGCGCCGGCGATGCCCGTGGCCAGGAAAGCCGCGACGTTGAGCTCCTGCCAGGCTAGCAAGTCATCGCGCACCAGCAGCGCCACTTTCGTCTCGAAGATCACGACAACCTCCTTGTCCTCTATATTATGTATGCCGGAAGCAGAGGGCCAGCGTAACCCGGACGTCATGCATGCGCCCGCACGACGATCACACCGGCGCCTCCGTTTCGATGTGGCCCATGCGGATGAGGATCGCCTGGAAGCGCTCCGCGTCCACGCGGGAGAACCGCCCGAGCACGTCGGCGGCGAGGGCGTCGATCTCGCGGTCGAGATCCGGCTGTAAGGCGCGCCCCGCTCCGTAAGGTACACGTGATTGATGCGCCAATCCGTGGGGTGCGCCCGGCGTTCGACGAGGCCGGCGAGGGCCAAACTGTCGTGGCACGTCGCGTGTAATTGCCCACCTGTTCGGCCGGAATATGTTGCTCATCGGGGACATATTATCCGGCTGCCCGGCGTCACGGTCCTGCTCCATCGCGGCGCTCTCATGTGTGGATAAGCGCCCGTATTGTGTGGATAAGGGGCCTTGGCGGTGGACAAGTTGCCCTGCTATGCGTGTACAACTGTTGCTAAATGCGCAGCGCCTGGGGATGAGATCCGCGCGATGTTGCAAATCTCCCCTTTGTTATCCGCAACTGCTCCCACTCATCCACAGGTTGTCCCGCCCGCACGGCGCCGCGCGGTGGCTCTACGCTGGTTTGAACGCCCACTTATCCGCATATCAAGACGCCTACTGGTACGACGACTACATACTTACTTAAAGATATATGTAGCGTAGAAATACGTAGAGCGGTGGGGACAGGCGGCGTTGGGCGGCGAACCCCTCGCGCCTGAGCGCTACGAAATTGTGGCGCGCACGTCGACCAACATCGGGCTGGCCACGCAGCTCGGCGAGTGGGCGGTGATGGACCGGAGGGACGTACCCTGGCTCGTCGAGTTGGCCTCACGGGTCGAGGAGCGGCTCTGTGAGCGGCGCGGGCTGCGCATGCTATTGGGAAGACCAGGAAGGGTGATTGGCCGTGCCAGCGCGACGTAGGGGCCCTCGGAGATGCCATGGGTGTCGACCGCGCGTGGCTGGCCGATATGCTGGCGCGTCGAGGGCCATGCAGCCTTTTCCTCGACGAGGTCGCGCGCCGGCAGGCCGAGGAGGGCGTCTGGACGCTCGAGCTCGTCGAACTCGGTGAGGCCATCGGCGAGGTGCGCCGCCGCCTGAGACGAATATTGACGGCTTGTATATTGGGAGGGTCGGTTCGACGACGGTGGTGAGGACGTATCGCAGCTTGCGGCGGCGACCGCGTCCGTTAGAGCGTCCCCCGCCGTCGCGGGCTGGCGAGAGTCTGGACCGGATGATGTGGCGCGGACCACGTATGACACGCACAGACGAGCGCCGCCCCGAATCGCACCCCTGCCCTGTCAGTCCCTCACCCCGCATATAGGAGCACCCATGTCCGTTGACGGCGCATCGCCTCGTCCCGCCTACCGCCTCTTCGTCGGCGTCGATATCGCCGCGGCCACGTTCACGGCCGTCTGGATGGCCCCCGGCGCAGTCCCGAGCCGCCCGCTCACCCTGGACCAGGCCCCGCAGGGCTTCGCGGCCCTGCAAGCTCGGCTCCGCGCGAACGGCCACGCCCCCGGCGAGATCCTCGTCGTGATGGAGGCGACCGGGTCCTATTGGGTCGGACTGGCGACGGCCCTGGCGCAGGCCGGCTTCGTCGTGTCCGTGATCAACCCGGACCAGGCCCACAACTTCGCCAAGGCGCTGCTCCAACGCGCGAAGACGGACGCCATCGACGCGCGCACGCTCGCCCGCCTCGCCAGCATGTTGCAACCGGCCCCCTGGGTGCCGCCGCCGGCCATCTACGCCGAGCTGCAGCAGCGCCTGGCCGAGCGTGACGCGCTGATCGGCCTGCGCCAGCAGGTGCGCAACCAACTCCACGCCCTGGTCCAATTGCCCGTGGTGATCCCGGCGGTGCGCGCGCGGATGGAGGGGCTGATCGCCACGTTCGATGGCCAGATCGCGGCAATCGAGCAAGAAATCGCGCGGGTGCTCCCGCAGGACGCGGCATGGGCGAGGAGCGCCGAGTTGCTGCTGAGTATCGCGGGCGTGGGGCTGCTCACCGCGGCCTGGCTCCTGGTCGGCACGCTCAACTTCACTGTTGGCGCGGGCCCCGACGCACTGGCCGCGTACGCGGGCCTGGCGCCTCACCCTAAGGAGTCAGGGACGAGCGTGCGGGGGCGGGAGCGGATCGGGCGTGGCGGCCACAAGCGCTTGCGGACCGCTCTGTACATGGCGACGCTCGCGGCGGCGCGCCACAATCCGGTGATCAAGGCTTTCTACGACCGCTTGCGCGCCGCCGGCAAGCCCCCGAAAGTGGCGCGCTGCGCGGCCGCGCGCAAGCTCCTGCATCTGGCGTGGGCGGTCGTGACGAAAGGGCGCGCCTTCGATCCCGCCTACAGCCAGCGCCAGCCGGAGGCCGCCTAATCTAATCTCAGCCCCTACGCTTCGCGTTCAAGGCGGCGAGGACGATGCACGGGCAGGCGACGTGAGGCCTGAGGGCCCGTCGTGCGTGCCTGCCCGTGCGTCGCCGCAGTCCGCAACCGGGGTTCAAGGGGCAGGCCGCCCCTTGGTCGGGCGTAGCCCGACAGCCGGCCTCGCGTTCCACAATTTGCCCCTTGACAAGCAATACCGGATCTAACGGGTTCCAGAGGCGGCTTCCAGATACACCTCCCAGGGGTGCGAAAAGAGTGCAGCGCCTCCTCTATCGACTATCCACCATCGCTTAGCTCGGCTCGTGGAGGGGCTGGGGGTGGCGGCCACATCTTGCCCTCGTCGCTCGGCCGAACCAGGAGGCGGCCATCGCGCTCGACGACCGCGAAGGTGCGCAGCGGGGCGGAGGCGGGCCCGTTGAGCGGCGCGCCGTCGTCGAGGCGGAAACACGATTGGTGCCATGGGCACTCCACGGTAGCGCCCTCGAACACGCCCTCGACGAGCGGGCCGCCCGCGTGCGGGCACCACGCCTCGACCGCGTAGATCTGGCCGTCGCGCCGCAGCAGCATGACCGGGACGCGCCCGTCTTCCACGACCACCGGCGTGCCCTCCACCAGGTCGGCGGAGGCCATGACGTCGACGTATTCGTCGCGCGGTTTGGGATAGAGCAGGTGAGTCACGTTGACGCCGAGGGTGTAGACGAGCTCGCCGCCAAGGGCGCCGCCGAGCGAGACCGTGCCGAGCGCGAGCGCCCCGAGCAGCTGTCCCGCCCCGCGCTTGCCGCCCCCGCGCAGGGCTAGCGACGCGCCGTAGAGCGCGAGCGACGCGCTGTTGACGAGCGCGTGCGCCACGCCGACCCGCCGCTGGTGCTCATAGGTGTCGACCCAGTCGGCCAGCCCCGCAGCGACCGTCGGGGCCGCGCTGACCACGCCGAGCCAGATCGAGGCGTCGGCGGCCGCCGCGTATTTCTCGCCCGAGGACAGCGCGTCGAGCGCGTCGAACAGGGCCGCTGTGGTCCAGGCGCCGATGGGGACGGCGACGAGGGCGGGGTGGACACGGTGGCGGAGCGGCACGCCGTTGAGCCAATTCTTGGTCACGCGGCCGGCCTCGCCTGCCCTGAAAACCGCGTGCACGCTCTTTTGCAGCGGCTCCGCCACCTTGTCGAGCCACGCGAACCGCTCGCCCCCGATCGTCGAACTGAGGGTTGTCGCCTGTTGATTTGACACGTTGAGACCCCCGATCTTTCACTCGCCCCCATCGGACAGCAGGAGGGGCGTCCGCTCGCCTGGGGGATGTCCCACCCGGCTGTACCACTACTTTGTACCAGTTTGTACCAGCTATCCGCGGGCGATCGAAAATCGCCGCGCCCCGGCCACGTCCGTCACCCCCCGCTATACTTGAGGATGTTCCCCACTGAGGATGTTCCGCCGGCGCAACACCTATCAAAGGCGCTCGTAAGCGCAAGGGTGCGCGAGGGTGTGTCGCAGGCATAAGTTACAGCGATAAGGTTGTGAGGTTCTGTCTATGCCCAAGAGTTCATTCGACGATTTCGCCGGGATTATCGCGCGGTACCAGGCGCCCCCGACCCACGAGACGCTGCAGAACCTCGTCGTCGACGCCATCGACATCGCGCCCGACGACGTGGACGAGCACGTGACCGACTTCGCGCGTGGCCGCATCGAGTTGGCCTACCGCACTGGGAACGTCGAGACGCACCTACGGCACCTCTACGACGTGCTCGCCGTGATGGAGCGCGAGCTCGCGCGGGGCTAACAGCCCATCGGGCCGTTCAAGAAGGGGGCGGGTACTGCAAACGCTCTTGCAGCCGCTCGTCCTTCGCCCGCGAGGCCGCGGCGAGGCCCTCTTTGTAGACCTCGAGGCGGTCGAGCAAAGCCGGGTCGCCGGCCGCCACGATCTGCACGGCGAGCAGCCCCGCGTTTCGCGCCCCGCCGATGGCCACGGTGGCCACGGGGACGCCGGCCGGCATCTGCACGATCGAGAGCAGCGCGTCGAGCCCGTTCAGCGCGGTGATCGCGACCGGCACCCCGACGACGGGCAGGGGGGTGTGCGCGGCGAGCATACCGGGCAGATGGGCGGCCCCGCCCGCCCCGGCCACGATGACGCGTAGCCCGCGCGCCCGCGCCGTGCGGCCGTACTCGGCCATGTCGAGGGGCGTGCGGTGCGCCGAGACCACGCGCAGCTCGTGGGGCACGCCGAACTCGCGGCAAGCCTCGGCGGCCGCCTCCATCGTCGGCAGGTCGGAGTCGCTGCCCATCACGATCCCGACCACGGGCTTATCGTCCATGTTTTACCCTCAGAGTCGCAAGCTGGGCGTTTGCAATACGCCCCTACCTCGATTCTACGGTTCCACCCGACCGCGGTCGGCGTTGTTTGTCGTCCAGGTCCACACGGGGCAAGGAGGGCGGTCGCAGGCTTCCGCCTACACAATTCAGGCTTCCGCCTACACAATTAAAGACGTGGCGGCGCGGGTGGCGATCGCCGTCGTTTCCTCCACGCTGGCGCCGAGCGCGGTGACGTGGCCCATCTTGCGTCCGGGGCGCGACCGGCGCTTCCCGTACAGGTGCACGTGCGCCCCCGAGACGGCCAGGGCCTCGGATAGACCGCGCGGCGCCGCCGGCGAGTCGGGCGCGCCGAGCAGGTTGACCATCGTCGCGGCGGGGGCGAGCATGCGCGTCGCGCCGAGCGGCAGGCCCAGGGCCGCGCGCACGGCGTTCTCGAACTGCGAGGCGCCGCAAGCCTCGATCGTGTAGTGGCCACTGTTGTGCACGCGCGGCGCTAGCTCGTTGACCGTGAGCGCGCCGTCCTCCCCGAGGAACAGCTCGACCCCGCACACCCCGTCCAGGTCCAGCGCCGCGACCGCGGCGCGGGCGATCCCCTCCGCGCGCGCCGCCACCTCGGGCGCGATTGCCGCGGGCGCGTACACGTGGTGGCAGATGCCGTCGCGCTGCACCGTCTCCACGACGGGATACGTCAACGAGTCGAACGTCGGACGTCGAACGTCGAAAGAGGAGCCCGGCGCGACGGCGCGCCCACCGATCCCGCTATCGCCGGCCGAGGTCCCCGCTACCGATGACTGTCGACCGCGTACGACCATGACGGCGAGCTCGCGGGCAAAGCGGACATAGCCCTCCACCAAGAGGGCGCGTTCGGCTCCCGGGCGGCCGGGGTCCGTGGAAGCGGGGCCGCGCAGGGCGTCGACCGCGGGCGCGATGTCATCGGGACCGCGCAGCAGGCGATTGCCGTAGCCGTCGTAGCCGTTGCGGCGCCGCTTGAGCACCAGCGGCCAGCCCCAGTCGCGCGCCGCCCTCAGCACGTCGCTGGCGTCCTCGACGGGCGCGAACGGCGGGACAGGCAGGCCGGCATCGTCGAGCCGCGCCTTCTGGCGCAGCTTGTCCTGCGCGGCGGCGAGCGCGGCCGAGCCGGGGACGACGGTCACCCCGAGCGACTCCAGCAGGTAGAGGGCGCGCGCGGGCACGAACTCGTTCTCCAGCGTGACGACCGGCGCGACGGCGGCCAGCTGGCGCAGCGCACCCTCATCGTCCCAGGCGCCCACGATCTCGTGACGGGCCAGGCGTCCCGCCGGGCTGTCGGGCGACCCCTCCATGATCGCCACGTCGAGCCCAAGCGTCGTGGCCGCCTGCAGCAGCATGCGCGCGAGCTGGCCTCCGCCCAGGATGCCCAGCTCGACCCGCTCGACCTCGGTCATGTGTCCTTCCTCCCAGGCGCATGGTAACACAGGCGAGGGGCCTGCGACTGATACACTGCCACCATGGCCGATCCCCTAACGCTGCTCGCCGTGCACGCCCACCCCGACGACGAGTCGATCGCGACGGGTGGGACGCTCGCCCGCTACGCCGCCGAGGGCGTCCGCACCGTCCTGGTCTGTTGCACCCACGGCGAGGAGGGCGAGATCCGCGACCCCGCGCTCGACCCCGTCGAGGCCGGGCCGCGCCTTGGCGCGATCCGCGAGCAGGAGCTGCGCGCCGCGGCGGCGATCCTGGGCGTCGCCGCCGCGGACGTGCGCCTGCTGCCCTACCGTGACTCGGGCATGGCCGGCACGGCGGCGAACAGGCGCCCCGACAACTTCGCCAACGCCGACCCGCGGGAGGCGGCTGCCCGCGTGGCGGCGGTCATCCGCGCGACACGCCCGCACGTCGTGGTGACCTACGATCCCGGGGGCGGCTATGGCCACCCCGACCATAAGAAGGCACACCGGGTCACGCTCGACGCTGTCGCGCAGGCCGGGGACGACGGGGACGGAGGGCCGGGCTGGGCTGCGCCCAAGCTCTACTACACGGTCGTTTCCCTGTCCGCGCTGCTGGCCGTCAACGGTGAGATGCGGGCGCGTGGGCTCGCCGCTCCGTTCCGCGAGGACGAGCACGCGTTCGACATCCGCCAGCTCGCCGTCCCCGACGATAGGATCGACGCGCGGGTCGCCGTGGGAGAGTACCTGGGGACGGTCCGGGCGGCGCTGCGCGCGCACCGCACGCAGCTCGCCGAGGACGACCCGCTGCTCGCGCTGCCCCCAGACATAGCCGCGCGCGCGTTCGCTGTCGAGAGCTACATCCGCGCGTCCAGCCCGGCGCTCGCCCGCCCGCATGTCGCGCATGTCGAGGACGACCTGTTCGCGGGGTTGCGCTAGCGACCGTGGAGGACGCGGGCGGGGGGAGAGGCAGGGCCTGTGCATTGTCGGGGGGCCGAGCCCGTCCGCCGGCACGCGTCGTGGATGGCGGGGGTTTGGGGGGAGGCATCTCCCGGGATTCCCCCCGGAGGCTTCCCCCCGGAGGCGCGCCCCACTCTCGGACCCGCGGCTAGGGTCCGGGGGACTAGTACCTTTCGCCTGAAAACATTCCGCATATTAGGCGGCCTGAGCCTGCATGGGTGGTGCCAGAGCGACTGGAGCGGCAGCCTGCTCCGTGGGCGTGACGCGGCCGGTGTAGGTCCACGTGAG
>JAABUH010000776.1_pt1 | contig 41874 bp, 47 predicted proteins | sample 5559121 | NCBI WGS metagenome assembly JAABUH01 (sample SAMN10711871, study PRJNA513364) | rock metagenome | isolation source: Antarctica rocks | place: Antarctica: Victoria Land, Battleship Promontory nord | collected 2015-12-28
TTGTTGGGCTGCCTATCACAATAGCATCAATAAAATGGGTTCAGAATGATAGTTCTATTGTTTCTATTGTTCCTATTGGTAGAATAAGCGAATACGCTAATTAATCCACCCGACAGCAGCCAAAGGGTTATATAACTTCCGATAACCCACACTTGTAGAAAAAAGAATATTTGACGCTAATAGTCGCTCCCGCACCTGAATTGACTTCGGATAACCTCGGGACGGCTCGACTGCCGTGTACATCAAGCCACACCCAATTTTTGTGGACCTAGAGGTATGTATTTTACAGTGACTTTGTCCAAATAATACCCACATACATACTTCCGTATTGAAACCTTTAAAAATCAAGTTTTAGAGCTTCGTGTGTAGCGTGGCCGTGTGGGTTAGCGCGCACCTCAGCTTCCCATACAGAGGGTTTCTGCATCACCTCCTTGACGGCCGTTATCATCTGTCAATATGCCTTCGCGCGATCGGCTATGTTTAGGTCCTGCTCAGCTTCCAATTGGAGAAGTGCAGCTTGCGCTGTTGCAGGCTGCAAGCATAAAAGTATCATTTCTATTGGCTGTAATGAACGAGAACACGTATGCTACATATATCAATTTCCTCGAGCTGAAACTGGCACAGCAAAGCTGAAAGCCCAGTTTGATTCGTGAAGCTGCCTCCTATACCTCAATGATTAAGAGCACTCTTCTCCCTTACATTCTATTCTAGCTTTCTCTGTGAGCTCGATGGACTCATCGATGTTTAGTTATAATATCTCTCGACCTTATCCTTTTCGATGGTTTACACCTGTCGTTTTCGTGGGCGGTGCTATCGCACTGGTGCTTTTCTCACTCCTAAATCTCGTATCAACAGGCTATTATCAGAGGTAAAACTCGACCCTAGCTGTTGAATCCACAATTCTTGTTTTAATACATTGCAGTGTCGAATATGTCACGGACCCGAATTCTACAATCTCTAAAGCAGGATGGGTGAATCGTTGGCCCTCATATTTCACAAGCGGAATCAAGCCATCTTGTCAAGCACAGGATGTTCAAGTCAATACCAGTATTTCTCTTAGCAGTACTATTGAAGTTTTGGGACTAATTGAGTCTAGGATTCTTCACGAACCAAACTGCGCTCACCTATACCCTTACAGGGGTCTGGACAATTTCAGATGGGCCCAATCTGGTTGTCTCACCAGCTCTTACCTATCTGAATAATCCGATACAGAATTGTCAAATCAGCAATATTAACATTGAGTTAGAGTCAGAGGACCGCTCATCAACCCAATACGGCTGGGATGCATGGGGCGAGTCTCTTCAGGTATGTGGCCTCCCGGGAACCGGATGATCAGGTCTTGATATCGACAGGCATTTATTACCTGCAGCACTCAGAGCGATGATGGAAAAATTTTCTTCAATCTTACCTCGGAATACGATTTCGTACCTTCCACAGCTCAATTTCCGACCCGGAATTATAGCACGCAAGTTGGACTATTTAGTTTCATTACCAGAGATGCGACAACCAAGGCGAGTCTTTGGTGGGGTGAATCGCTGCTGTAAGATCTGCTATTCCGATATCTAATTGAAGTCGGAATTAAAAGTGTTCAGATCTCAATATTGGGCACTTGTTGCGCTTGAGATGCAATCGATTCGTGAACAGACGAATAATAACTTGAGGAAGGGTACAATACGTAGGCGCTTGCCTATACTATGTCGAATAGCAGATCATTGACGGAGTTCGCAACTCAGACTTCTCACGACCTAACGCTAGCAGTCTCATTCAAGACATCACTGACCTCGGCTTCTGGAATGTCGACTACCGCTTTATTACAAACACTGTGGTAGACAGTGGAATAAGCGTTCTCTTCCCAAAGATCAACCCATATGAGCCGACCGTATCCAACCTGGCATCTAACAACGCTTCTCCGAACGTCTGGCTCGCCTCAGACGGCCTGGCCAAATCCTTTTACTCTACAATCATGACAGATCTAGGTCAGACCACTGCCACGCCCAACATTCTTCTCAACGCAACCGTCCTGCAATACTTTACCCAGAATTTCACCTACATGCAAAAGGATATTGTGAATGCAGTGCCTGGTCCAGCAAAAGACAGCTACGAGGCCCTGAAGGACCAAACGGGTGCTTTGAACGCGTCCGCCGCAGTAATATCTACAAAATATTTGTGCCAAGTACCGAGACGGAAATCGATGGGGACGCTGTTCGTGTCTATCTTAGTAGCAGATCTTGTGTTCATGCAAGCGCTCTGGAAGATCTTGAACCTTTGCTCAGGGGCCTGGCTCACTCATAAAGATCCGGAAGGTAAAACGAGAATTCTACCCTTCTCTGGTGATGCCTTGAAACGGCTAACACTGGCGATATTAGCGGATCATTGCTCTGGGTGTGCGAAGCAGACAAGCATTGCTCTTGTATCGCTCGGCGCCTCAAAACCTGAAGAAGAGGTTCGTCTCTCATCTGAAGCAAGTGTCGACAAAGAGTACACGGTCTGGCCCAATTGATGCAACCTCGGTCGTAAAAGGTGCGACATCAAACCAGTCACCCTCGCGCGGAACGCTCATGAGTTGCTGGAACGACTTAAGCTTCTCAGGATACTGCCTCACCCATGGAAAGAAGTCGAGATCTGTACTGTTGGCCGTTTGCCACGCACATTTGCCTTCCGAAGGATTCTGATACTTCGTTTCTTGCAGAAAATCGGGGAGGGCCTGGTAGGCTGGCCCACCAATGTTAAAGCTTCACCCATCAGTGAGACTTCTATCTGATCCACAGATGTGACTTACATATAGTTTATGCTACCCTCTATACTCGGCACTGCCAAAGCCTTGGAGGCGTTGTTACCGGTAAAATGGTCTTTGCTGGTTTCTACAACCATGCGAATTGACGCTAGATATCGCATAATTCGGCCTAGGAGCAATGGGTCGGCCCCAGACGGCTCTGCAAGATTCTCCACGCTGAGAGGTATGTCGCTCTCTGAAAGTGCCTTAAAAACCCCGAGATCGCAACCAGCGCGGACAGCGGCAACTTCGAGGTACTTCCACAGTAGGCGGTTAGAATATCAACATATTTATCAAAGTTAATAAAATCAAAGTTCTTCTTTTTCTTTTTCTAATCTGACTAGAGCTTGAATGAGATGTGTATGTAGAAGATAAAAGTGTATATGTAGGAAAAGAGGGTGTAAGCCACGCTCGTGGCTCTGAGCGCGTACTAGACCGGACGTGTGGTCGCTGGTTGAGAAGAATAGTGTCTACGAATTGTCGTGGTATGTGCATGAAGTGCTATTTCGATGTCTATCTAGTATACTCTCTCAGGCTTAAATATCTTTGCTCGAACAGGCCGGGTTTTGAAAACTGAAAAGTTCGGTTACTGTTCTGCTACCTCGTTTCTCCATCTTCCCGAGACGTTCTTCTAGTAAGCTGCGATTGGAACCTGCTCTGCCTTCGGCTCCTCCGTCGGCTCCTCCTCTTTCGGCTTCTCGCCTGTCAGCAAGGCAAGCACGTCAACCTCAGGACGCTTAGCCTGAGCTGGCGGAGGCGTAACGAGACCCAAAGCCCCCCTCTTCAAGTTTGGCACCATCCCGTCAATAGTATCGGTATTGAAGTTATCAATATTAATGGTGTCCTCCGATCGTATCATCTGCCTAGCCCGGATGGTATTCAAGATGCGAAGTTCATCCGCAGAAAGGGATGCTTCGAGGTCTACGCCTTGTTTTGTTTTCGCCTGGGCTGAGCCAGAGTCGTTGATGCTGATACCCTCCACCTTTCGGAGGACAGCTTCACGTTCTTCGCGGGCTGCGGGTTGAAATGCACTGAAACAGAAGTCGACAGTCTTGGAAATCTCGTTTTGAGTGAGTTTTCGGCTCGTATCAACTGTTCCCTGAATGACTAGAAGCATGTTAATAATACAGTCACGTCGAGAATACTAGAAAAGAGGACGTACTTGGTCTGAAAAATGCGAAGGCTCTGTCAAAGCCGTCCTCATCCCAGTCACTTAAGACGGGCTCGTCCTGTTGTCTGATTTGCTTAAGGGCGCTCAAAACTACAAGCAGGAATCGAGAATATCCTTCTGCAACTTTATTCGAATGCCATTTCGCGGCAGTCTGCTCATCACAGTCACTTCTTCGAGACGCGCTGATTGTCACGGCAGCCGAAAGAGCACTCGCAAGCGCTAGATGAACTCCAGAGGAGAAGAATGGGTCAATGAAGCATCCTGCGTCGCCGACAATTCGCACGTACGGGCTGGCATAGGTGGAGGCGCTGTAGGACCAATCTGATGCAGCCTTGATGTCTGAGACGAGCTCGGCCTCGGAAAGAAGGTTAAAGATGCCAGGTGTGAGCTTGAGAGACTCTAGATAGAAGTCGCGACTAGACGGAGAGCCCATTGCTTTCTTCCTGGAGGTGGCGACCTCTTGATTCATGACGACTCCGATGGATCTAGAACCATTGTGTAAGGGAATACTCCAGACCCAGCCACTCGCATCTGACCTAAATGCATTAGCTTCATTCAAACTATGAGTCAAATTTGATGATGAAGTACCCTGTAACGCCTCGAAATAGGGCTGGCCCAGCTTGTGTGTACCCACACCATAATCACTAGCCCCTTTCCAATAGCCCCAGCTTGCAACGTTTTTTAATCCTTGATTATACCTGCGATTTTTCAGGTACTTAGTGCTTATCAAGCCTGCTCGTCCACTCGCGTCTACGATATATTCAAATCTAATCACGCCGGAGCTGCCATCTTTCCGTGACCAATTAGCGGAGACCGGTCGTGCAATGACCTCGGAATTCGTAGTGTCATTCTCGCCGTCCAAAGGCACGAAATCGATTGTCTTGACTTTAACGCCATCAAAGATCTTCGCACCACTCTTGCCTGCATGCCTAAACATGAGATCATCCGCTTCGGAGCGAACAACGTTCCATGCGTAGCCTTCGGGTCCGCCCGCCGCGACGAAGTCAGTGTCTACTTACGGGTAAGTGACCAATGAGGAATCTTTGAAGGTGAAGGGCCCAACTTACAAACCTCAGGGTTCGCATTGAGTTTGAACGCTGCACCTTTCTGTCAGGGGGGTTTCAGTGTCAGGAATCCTGGATAATTTTGGGCTACGGAAGCTTACCTTCTTGGCGAATCCATAGCTGTCAAATGCGGAATCCAGGTCAATGAAACGTAGGAAGTGGCGCATCGATGGGAGCATACTCTCGCCGACATGGTATCTGGCAATGTCAGGTCATACTCATCCGTCACCTAATATGTGAAAGGCAGGAGCATGACATTCGTAAAGCAGAGGTAAAATTCCGGGGTATCGTTTCACGGGAACCTCGTCTTCGCCCCAATTGCGTACATGATTATGTGTCCTTCCTCCTCAGACTCGTCTTTTGTGTCTGAATCATCGGAGATCGCTAGGGGCATTCCACAATAATTGACCTCGAGGAACGGAACACCAGTGCTAGGTATGAATAGAGAATGAATAGGATGGGCGAATGACCAACAAACACGAGCAGAAGAACAGCAATCAAAGAAGAGTCACAGTGACCCACCTGGGAAATACATCTGCCTCCAACAGGACAGTACTGATGCCCTCACGTGCCAGCGCTGCAGCTGTATATGAACCCCCTGGGCCACCACCTACCACCAGTACGGTACATTCGTCCGGAATAGACATGTTTCTTCGCTTGGCAACTTAGGACGCCGGCCTGGAGTGCGATATGTTTCAAGGATGACGGGAGCAGACAGGAGTAGAACAGACACGACAGGAGTATGACCTCGACGATACAGTCAATATATGCGTCTCTCAAACCTATAGATCGAATCCTCTGACCAAATGTCGACGGCGAATTCCGGACACCGACGTTGCATAAGACGAGAGCCACAAAGATCGAAGATCGTATTACCCGAGGCTCCGCCCCCACAGGTTTGCAGGCGGAATCCGGGGACATGGAACAGGTCGTCAGCACAAGACGCGAGAAGGGTTTGAAAGACGTCGAACACAGTTCCTGCGGTTGATGCTTGTCGATCCGCACCGGACTCCGAGGGGACTGTGACCTCTGTCGCGCTAGGTACCAGTTGCCAGATCAACCTTAACTCCAAATGCATGTTTGAGAGGCATGTAGGCCTCCAACCAATATATGTGCGCTGACTCACCGCCTCATGTTGTGCGCCTGAGGCACTGAAGTAGATCAGCTTGGCCTTCCTTGGTCCTCCGCACACTCGCATGTACATCGGCTTTTGCAATTTGCACCGAAACACCGAGACCACTTCAATATCAACAAACCAGCGTACATAGTACTTTCTGCGAACTTGGGACGTCCAGCGCACTCAATTTTTGCGCTTTAACTCAGATACCTCCAACACGTTCTAAAAATTTCAATCTTCCCTGCGCAACAATGGCCGAATCCAACTCTCAGTTTACTTACACTGACAATGATTCGGAGGAGATTCCACGAGATATAAGAATGAGCGGTGACCAGCAGTCGAAGGAAGTCTCTACCGCCGCGCTTCAAGATGCAGAAAAGGCCGAGAAGCCACCACCCAATCCTTTTCCTGAAGGTGGTGCAAAAGCATGGCTCACGGTTGCTGGGGCTTCTGCTTGTCTCTTCGTATCCTTTGGCTGGGTCAATTGTGCTGGAGTCTTCCAGGATTATTATCAAACAAACCAGCTCAAAGAGTACAGCGCGTCTGCTATCTCTTGGATTCCCGCCCTACAAAGTAGGTGATTCTTATTGTGATGTCGATTTTCCTGACGATGCTAGTTTTCTTCATGCTCTTTGGTGGAGCATTCGTTGGCAAAATCTTTGATGACTATGGGCCCCGCTCCCTTTTATTGGGCGGCACCTTTCTTCATGTCTTCGGCTTGATGATGACCAGCATTTCAAAGAAATACTATCAAATCCTACTCAGCCAAGCCATCTGCTCTGCTATTGGAGCATCTATGGTATTCTATCCCGCATTTACATGTGTAAGTTCCAACGGATTACTCGGTTTACTTGCCGCTCTAATTTTCTAGGTATCGACTTGGTTCTTTGAGAAACGAGGCGCTGCTCTCGGCCTCGTCGTTGCTGGGTCGTCTCTAGGCGGCGTCATTTTCCCCATCATGGTTATTCATTTGATTCCTGAGGTCGGCTTCGGCTGGGCAGTGCGCACATGTGCTTTCCTGATATTGGCACTGCTCATTTTCGCAAATCTAACCGTGCGCTCTCGAATTGCCCCAACGAAGCGTCCACTCAGCCTAATGGCTTTCATCCGTCCTCTGAAGGAGCTGAATTTCTCGCTTTTGACCGGGGCCATCTTCTTCTTCTACTGTCAGTCAGGTTTTGCCTAGCTTCCTTACAGCAACTAATTGTCATAGGGGGCATGTTCATACCTTTCACCTTCATCGTCGTGGAAGCACGCTCGCACGGTATGTCTCAGCGTCTTGCTCCTTATCTTGTACCGATTTTGAATGGGGCAAGGTCAGTGCTCTACCCCATTAAGCTAGCACCCAGCGTAGACTAATTTTGCCCAGCATAATTGGACGCACAGTTCCTAATGCTCTTGCCGACAAGGTTGGCCGCTTCAATATGATGATCCTTATGAGCTGTTTCACGACCATTCTCATCCTCGCATTGTGGCTACCAGCAACCGGTAATGCTCCCATTATCGTCTTTGCCGCGCTTTTCGGCATCGGTTCAGGTGCTGGCATTGGCCTCACTCCGGCGCTCTGCGCACAACTTTCGCCCATCACGGAAATCGGCGTTCGCACCGGTACTATCTTCTCAATTTCAGCTTTCGCAGCATTGACCGGCTCACCAATTGGAGGTCAGATCATCGCTGACAGCCATGGCTCGTTCCGAAATGCCATAGTCTTTGGTGGTGTGAGCTGTGCCATTGGCACGGCTCTTTTTATCGTAACGAGGATTAAGCTTGCTGGCGTTAAGATGACGAAGATTTGAGCAGGTTAACCAGAAAGAGCTGTACCAAATCGCAGAGCGCATTCAAGAAAGAAGCTGTAGGCGTTGTGACTGGGTTGGGGCGGTACAATCGCCCGGCGAGGACCTCTACGGTGACTTCGCTGTCGCCATGTCGCTCTCCCTGCAGCTGTCCCTCTCCCTGTACGCTGTGGGATAGGTGTGATTACTTGGTCTGGGCCGCCCCGGTTAGCGGCCCACATATACGTCTGCGACTGTCGTTCAGCATTAGACGTTGTCCCCTGTTTCCCATGCTCTTGCTATTATTTCAATAGCTATAAGTCTCTAAACCGAATACAATGCCAGATATGCTGATAGAACTGATAAAAACTGTTAGAGTAGGTACGTACTAGTATCTACAGTAGTCTAAATAGCTCTATGTATGCGACGATAAGCGAAAAGGGAAACCATGGTATATGATTAGGAAACGCAGTCTAAGGTAGAGTATGCAACAGATAGTCACACAACCATAGGGCTATGCTACTCGACGACATGTTAAGGTATGAGAGATGAGGGAATACGGCTAGACTACATGAGGTGTCAGTTCTTTGTTCTCGACGCTGATGCTTTGATTTGACAAATCCCTTACGATCTCTTTTCTCTTCCATAATTAGTCCACACGTACAAGCTACATATACTGTGACTGCTTACCTTAGAGTCTCACATTGCCACCCAACTCTCTAGACTAAGTCTACCTGTTGAGCAGGCCCAGAACGTACCCCTTCGAAACCAGGGGTGTCGTATCTTGCTGCTGAATCTTACGCAAAAGCTCACTGGTGCAGGGGTGAGCATGACTGCGGAAGCGTCTTCTGACTTCGGCAGGTATTGCCAGGCACATCAACGCAAAGAGCCAATGTCAGCTCATACCTTACTCTTGCTAATTTAGCTGACATTCCGTCGGCATACCTATGTGAAGCGCATCTGCAGATCGGATTCCGGGCCATGTGGCCTCAACAAGCCCACGATACCGGGTGCCAGGGAAGTATTGGGCTACATTTAGGCTAAATATAGCAACTTCGTACAAAGCATAGAGCTGTAAGGGACTCCGTAAGCCTGGGTGACAAGATCCTGCGACTAGGGCCAAAATACAGCCATCCTGTCTAGAGCTGTGCCGTTGTAATTGTATAGGGCTATAGGAATTAGCACTGGTAACTATGTACGTATAAGTATATACTAATAGCCACATACTAGAGTAAGTCTGCTAGCAGCTCAACCTGCCACCGTAATCGAGTTGTTGAACACTTTCAAGATGGCTTTGGACCCGATCAAAATCAACCAGTGTATTTGGAAGGACTATCTCTCTACCCAGGAAGCAAGGCTTCCTTGTCTTACTGACGTCGAAGATGTTACGAGCAGGGTTATTAGGATAACGGGAGGTAACCCAGGTGCAATGCAACTGCAAGGAACTAATAACTACCTTGTCGGCAATGGTAAATCAAGGATTCTTATCGACACTGGCCAGGTAAGCAGTGTTCCTGTGCAAAAAGGCTCGATTGTTAAATGAACAAGGACAATCGCAATAACAATCTTTGATAGGGAATCCCCATATGGGCTGAAAACTTGACTAAGCTCCTCAGAGGCCGAGACCTAGACATCTCCCACGTCCTCCTGACTCACTGGCACGGTGATCACACTGAGGGCGTTCCAGATCTGATTTCGTATAACCCCGAATTCGCTTCACGTATCTACAAAAACCAGCCCGACCGTGGCCAACAACCAATTGAAGACGGACAATTTTTCCGGACAGAGGGCGCACCGTCAGGGCAGTCTTCACACCCGGCCACGCGGTCGACCACATGTGCTTTGTGTTGGAGGAGGAGAACGCGCTCTTCACAGGCGACAATGTCCTGGGCCACGGCTACAGCGTCTCTGAAGACCTCGGCGCATACACGAACAGCTTAGACTACATGGACGACCAACACTGCGCAGTCGGCTACCCAGCTCACGGGATAAAGATCGAAGACCTACCTCGGAAGATCAAGCAATATATTCGGCACAAGAAGACCCGTGAAAGGCAGATATTCTCATTGCTTGTGAGGACCAAGGCGAAAGTGGTCAATGCTGGCCAGAGCGGCAAAGGTAGCTTGACGACCCGAGAGCTTGTGTACTCCCTTCACGGCGACGTGTCGGATGATATGTTTGAGATGGCACTCGAGCCGTTCACGACCGAAGTGTTGTGGAAGTTGGCCGAGGATCGCAAGGTTGGTTTTGAGCTGGTCAAAGGCAAGAGGCGGTGGTTTCTAAATGAGCGCACATGGAAGCTTGAGTCGCTCAAACATTGATAAAGACGCATAGACTTACTAGTAGACTCGGACATTGTAGTAGACATTGGCGACGATGTCGATGATTCAAATACAAGTTAGAATATTAGTTCCCATGGATAAAGCCACGTATAATCGATTAAAATACCTTAATTAGCATCTTAATTATTAACGCCTTAGATCATTAAAACGTTTAACGCATTTCGATTAATTGCTTCTATAATCTATTCATTTAAATATCAATAGATTACAAGACGTAAATATTTAAAGATATAAGATAATTCTATATCAAATCTGCGATACTCACATGGCACTTTTAGCGTATGCAGAAAGCTATGAATTCCTTGGCATCGCAATTGTCGCGTCCCCCCCCAAATTTACTATTGAATTCAGACATTCTTGACATTCTCAAACCTTCAACGCTCTATTGAAAAATCAATAGAAAAATCAAACCGATAAATTTGAAGCTGTTCAAACCTTTCACAGCTGACATTCTTTTAGCTATGATAGGTTCACTGACTTCGACTCTTCGCTCGAAGTGTTAGGGGCCAGCATAGAGCGAGTCATATGGGTGTCATTTAACTAATAGATAAATACTAAGGAAGGAAAGTATCTACAGGAAAGAACTCGCTGTTATATGTGTGTGCCCTAGCCCTGTGCTAGGCCCGAAGGGGTTGGCGCCTTACACATATGAAGCAGAGTCTCGATGACAACATGGCTAGGTCAGGTTCCCGCTAGGCCCGATTAGGATGGAACCAGGCGAAGGCTAGGCGAAGGATAGGCGAAGGCTAGGATCGTAACATTACCCCCCCCCCTTGACTATTCATGTCCGCATGAATGTTGTTCCTTAGTGCGCTTCCTACCAACCTTCCTATTGACCTTCCAGACCATCGAAATGCCTATTGTAGCCGGCTCACTATGTAGGAAATAGAGGAATAGGGTGGCGGCCTTTTGTAGCAGGCTCACTATGAGGGGGAAAGGACGGCCATTGAAGCAGGCTCACTAGCCGACTAGCTCATCGAAGAGGTCGGTTCGGATCGCGCCATTGAAGCAGGCTCACTAAGAGGTAGAGCGATGTGAATAGATAGGTCATCGCATTGACAGCGCCTTTGTAGCAGGCTCACTAGTTGAACAGGAACTCGAGGTAGGCCGGTTCACTGATAGGTAGAGCGATGTGAGTAGGTAGGTCATCGCATTGACGGTGCCTTTGAAGCAGGCTCACTAGCCGACTTGCTCATCGAAGAGGTCGGTCCTGACCGTGCCATTGAAGCAGGCTCACTTCTGGTCCAGGCCTACTACATAGTAGGGCTTGTTCCGTTCGTTGACCGGCTCAATCAAGAGGTCAATCGTTGTCTGTCTTTGTAGCAGGCTCACTTCGGATGTCGTTCAAGCAGGCTAACTATCGAGTGACTGGCTCGGTGACGAGGTCAATATCGGACGCGCCTTTGAAGCAGGCTCACTGTCGATCCGTCTCTACTACACGCATGTAGCAGAGCTTGTCCCGTTCATGCCTTTGTAGCAGGCTCACTAGTTGACACAGGAACACGAGGTAGGCCGGTTCGCTGATTGGTAGAGCGATGTGAGTAGATAGATCATCGCATTGACGAAAGGTGTCTTTGAAGCAGGCTCACTAGCCGACTTGCTCATCGAAGAGGTCGGTTCGGATCGTGCCTTTGAAGCAGGCTCACTAATTTGATCGAACGACACAGATTGTTTTGACTCGCCTGATCCACGAGCTCGGGTTGATTCTCAAGCAACCAACGAAGATCCTTTATCGTTGGTTCTATGAACGACTGTTCTTAGCTCATTTAAATATTCGAAGAATCTCTTGCGAATAAAAAGTGATACAAATCCGAAGAATCCCTTGCGAATTTCTGAACAAACGGAGTAGGTTGTTTCATATCGTCTACACGTCGATAGTAGGGTTGATGAGTATTTATCTAATGTTAGAGGCCAGCATAGAGCGAGTCATATGGGTGTCATTTAACTAATAGATAAATACTAAGGAAGGAAAGTATCTACAGGAAAGAACTCGCTGTTATATGTGTGTGCCCTAGCTCTGTGCTAGGCCCGAAGGGGTTGGCGCCTTACACATATGAAGCAGAGTCTCGATGACAACATGGCTAGGTCAGGCTCCCGCTAGGCCCGATTAGGATGGAACCAGGCGAAGGCTAGGCGAAGGATAGGCGAAGGCTAGGATCGTAACACGAAGATACTACGTCTTCTGCTTTTACATTGAATTCTCTTCGTCATCGTCGAAGAGATTCACTGTCATCGTAACATCGTTTATACTATGCAAGAGAATCTCTTCATGTATGACTCTTTCTTTAAATCTCAGTTTCGTTCAAAGAGCGTTCCTCGAAAGGTCTTTCCAGCAGCTGAAGACTCCCTAATTACATATCTGAAGCAACAGTCATGAGCCATGCAGAAAGAGATGATGTGATTTCTATGAAAAGAGTGAGGTATACATGTTCATCAGTTCACGATATCGAGAATTCTGAAGAAGAGACACTGAAGCAATAAAAAGGAACAGCGTGTGAGCATCAGACAGAACAATGAGCTGCGATTAAACTGAGTTGTCGATCTGTTGCAGCTGACGGCTGAACAGCTTGTCTTCGTCGATGAGACTCTGTTCAACGAGACTACGAAATGACGTCATCAAGTCTATGCATCAGTTGATGAGTCAGCTCGCTATCAAGTCTCTAGAAAGAGAGAGCATTTCTAAAGCATTCTTTCGACATATACAATCGATGGCTATCTATTCTGTATCGATATTCGTGAAGACTGATTCAACGATGAGACTTTCTTTCAATGACTAGCAGATGAATTGCTACCTCTATGCAGTCTCTTTTCGACTTCGAGAAGTGTGATCGTCATGAATAACGTCAGCATACACTGTAATGCTCGTATCGAGAAACTCATTATTTCACACGAGTGTGAAGTACAATATCTTGACTGGCACCATTTACCTCGACAAACTTACCGCTGGTATCCTCAACAATGTCTCCAACTCTGGGGAGCCCGAATTCCAAGCTCTACTATTCCGAACGTCGCTTATTTCAAAAGGCTTTCTCTTAGCCATCGAGTCGGACTTGCCGCAAGTGACCGTTATCCGGCATGACTTGATCGATTGGTCCATCAAGGATCCTGAAACTAGAATCCCGCGGTCTCCCAAGCAGTCCAAGCTCGCTGTTGTGGGAATGTCCTGTCGCTTGCCGGGAGGCGCAAACGACACTGAGCTCTTCTGGAAGCTGATGGTGGAGGGGCGCGATACAAACACTCTAGTTCCGGCCGACAGATTCGACCTGAGCACACATTACGATCCGTCCGGGAAGACGGATAACGCCACCGAGACGCCCTTCGGTAATTGCATTGATAAGCCGGGTTTTTTCGATGCGGGCTTCTTTAATATGTCTCCTAGGGAGATAAGTCGAGAGGTTGTAGCGTTTCGTGAGCAAATGCTAATATTGCAATCTGTAGGCCGAGCAAACTGACCCGATGCACCGTCTCGCGCTTGTTACGGCTTACGAAGCGCTCGAAATGGCAGGCTACGCGCCCAACCGGACCCCCTCGACAAACCTCAAGCGCGTTGGAACCTATTATGGTCAGGCAAGCGATGATTGGCGAGAGTTGAACGGAGGTCAAAACATCGGCACCTATGGCGTGCCAGGAGGCGAGCGAGCTTTTGCCAATGGACGAATCAATTACTTCTTCAAATTTGCCGGCCCAAGCTTTAATATTGACACCGCTTGCTCCAGTAGCTCGGCGGCTATCCATGTAGCTTGCTCTGCTCTCTGGGCAGGAGAGGCTGACACTGTGATCGCAGGCGGGCTCAGCGTTATCACCAACCCGGACAACTACAGTATGTTATGCAAAGGCCATTTCTTGTCCAAGACGGGCCAGTGCAAGGTCTGGGATAAAGATGCGGATGGCTACTGCCGCGCGGATGGTGTCGGATCAGTTGTCATTAAGAGGCTTGAGGACGCTGAAGCTGACAATGACAACATTCTCGCGACTATCCTTGGCAGCGCAACAAACCATTCGGCGGAGGCCATCTCCATCACTCATCCACATGCAGGTGCCCAGAAGGACAACTACAACCAGGTTATGCAGAGCGCTGGAGTCAATCCTCTCGATGTGAGCTACATCGAACTCCACGGCACTGGTACCCAGGCCGGCGATGCAGTAGAGTCAGAGTCCGTGGCGGATGTCTTTGCACCGCTCACACCTCGACGTCGCGTCGATCAGCGACTTCATCTCGGCGCTGTGAAGTCCAACATCGGTCACGGTGAAGCTGCGGCAGGTATTACGTCCTTGATCAAAGTGCTACTAATTCACCAGAAGAACCAGATCCCACCACATGTTGGAATCAAGACCGAGATGAACCCGACTATTTCTAAGGACTTGGAGAAGCGTAATATTGGTTTTACCATGGAGAACACTCCTCGGCCTAAACTGGAAGGGAAGAAGCGCTACACTGTCGTGAACGGCTTCGGCGCCCACGGCGGAAACACGACCTTGTTGCTTGAAGATGCTCCTGAGAAGCCGAAGGTTGGTGAGGACCCACGCTTGACCCATGCGTTGACGGTTTCCGCAAAAAGCAAAAATTCCTTGAGAGGCAACATAGAGGCACTGCTCTCCTACCTGGATCAAAATCCTGATACAGATCTCGGAGACTTGTCTTACACACTGTGCGCTCGGCGTATCCACCACAGCACCCGGATCGCGACCTCAGTCGCCAGCATCGCCCAATTGCGGAAGTTCTTAGAGTCTTCGCTTGGAAATGCAGGCAACATCCGCCCCGTGCCAGTTGTAACCCCTACGGTTGCTTTCACCTTTACCGGCCAAGGGGCATTCTACAAGGGCGTTAGTTCACAGCTCTTCAAAGATTTCCCATTCTACCGTTCACAAGTCCTTCACCTCGATCATCTTGTCCAGAAATTCGGTTTCCCCTCTGTTGTCCCAGCCATTGAGGGGGCCATCGAAGACGGTACTTCCCCCGTCGTCACGCAGCTTACCATTGTCGTGGTCGAGATTGCACTGACGAGGTTCTGGGCGCTGTTGGGTATCAAGCCTAGTGCGGTCATTGGCCACAGTCTCGGCGAATATGCTGCTATGGTTGCCGCTGATGTTGTTTCAGCAGCTGATGCGATCTTCTTGGCTGGCAAGCGTGCGGAGCTTGTTCTCGCCGCATGCGAGATTGGCAGCCATGTCATGCTGTCTGTCCGTGCGAGCGTTGAGGTCATCAAGAAATTTTCGTCTGGAGACAACTCCTACGAGGTTTCATGCATGAACGGTCACGAAGATACCGTCATCAGCGGCGCTCGTACGAACATAGAAGCCACCCGCATAGCTTTAGAGAGCAATGGACTCAAGTGCACTCAGCTTGATGTCCCCTTCGCTTTCCACTCTGCGCAGATGGATCCAATACTAGATTCCTTCGAGCAAATAGCCAAGCACATTTCATTCAAGGCACCAAGCGTTCCGATCATCTCGCCGCTTCTCGGCAACTGTGTCTTCGATGGCAAGACCATAACTGCCAAATACCTGTGTCGTGCTTCTAGAGAACCTCTCAACTTTGTCGGTGCCCTTGAGGCTGCTCAAGACCTTGGCAGCATCGATGACAAGACGGTATGGATCGATCTTGGGCCACATCCTGTGTGTGGTGCCTTTTTCCGCAGCTATATTCACAACGCGAAGGTGGTTTCGTCATTGCGCCGAAATGAGGACAATTTTGCAACTGTTGCAAACAGCGTAGCCACCTTGCATTGTGAGGGGTTCCTAGTCCGCTGGAATGAATACTTCCGACCATATGAAAAGGTACATAACCTGTTGAATCTGAACAAGTATAGGTGGAACGAGAAAGATTACTGGATCGAGTACGTCGGGACTTGGACGCTCGACAAAGCCCACGCCAAGGACAACGCAATCCAGAAACCTGCGCTTAGTATACTCACCTCCAATGGCTCTTCCCTAAGGACCTCTTCTGTGCACCAAATAATTTCGGAAGAGCTGCGGGATTCAACGGGCGAGTTGACGGCGGTCTCAGACATCATGTACCCCGACCTACTCGCCGCTGTGAACGGGCATCTGATGAACGGGTGTGGGGTTGCTACTACAGTAAGTCTTTTGGCGGCATACCAAATCGTTCACACGCTAATAGTTCTCAGTCTATCTGGGCCGACATGGCTCTCACTATCGGTGAATACCTCTACAAGCGTATGGTACCTAAGTCTAAGGAGGTGCACATGAACGTCACAAATGTGGAGGTATTGCACGCTCAGGTTGCTCAAAAGCACACTAGTAGCGCTCAGCTGCTGCAGCTGGAAGCCAAAATTAACTTGTTTGAGCAAGCCATGACAATTCACTGGTACAATGTCTCCGCAGACGGCATCCGCTCGGAGGACTCCTTCGCGTCCGCGACGGTGCGCTTCGAGGATCTTGCTGCCTGGCAGACAGAGTGGGATCGAGTGTCACACCTAGTGAATGGTCGCATCGAGGGGTTGTCCAGGATGGCGGCTGACGGCACCGCGAACAAGCTTTCAAAGAATATGACCTACACCTTGTTTAAAAATGTCGTGGACTATACCGATAAATACCGCGGCATGCAGTCCGTCGTTCTTAATGAATATGAAGCCTATGCGGACATCACCTTGGTGCCAGAGAGGCATGGCACTTGGCACACACCACCCCACTGGATTGACAGCGTTTTTCACCTCGCAGGTCTCATTATGAATGGCAGTGATGCTTCCAATACAAAGGATTTCTTCTATGTCACTCCTGGATGGAGCAGTATGCGCATGGCCAGGCGACTTAGGCCTGGCGCAGGCTACCGCAGCTACGTTAAGATGTTCCCCACCGAGGAGGCAAACATGTACGCCGGCGATGTCTACATATTACAAGACGGTGTCGTTGTGGGCATGGTGGGCCAAATGCTGTTCAGGCGGGTACCTCGCTTGTTGATGGACAAGTTCTTCTCGCCACCTGACACGCAGAAGAGCTCTACGGGTGAGAGTGCTCCCAAGCCTGTTGCGCCTATCCCCGCCCCCGCATTTCCTGCTTCGAGGGAAACTCTAGCGCCGACATCGGCCGCGGTACTAAAGAAGCCCAACACTGAGGCGCCATCTGTGCCCACTTCTGGGCCTGGCGAGAAACTCCTGGACCAGCCCCTAAAGCAACCAAGCCAGCAGCTGTTGAGGCCGCCGCGCCGGCCATCGATGAGGCGAATTCGGTGATTGCCGATTGCCTGCGACTCCTTGCACGTGAGACCGGTCTGGAGGCCGACGATCTCACCGACGACGCTTCCTTTGTCGAGCTAGGCGTCGACTCGCTCATGTCACTCGTACTGTCGGAGAAGTTCCGCACTGAACTCCAGCTGGAGGTCAAGAGCTCGCTCTTCCTCGAGTGCCCAAGCATCAGAGACTTGAAAGGATGGCTGGAGCAGTACTGCTAGAGGAACTCTCAAGCGAACACGAAGAAGAAGCATCAGTAGACGGAAGTGCAGCACCAAAATGGATGGTTTGATGAATAAATATGTTTTTAGGTGTTGTTCGTTTTAAACTTGATTGGTTTCCCTATTTGGATTTGGCGTCTAAAGGGTGTAAGACGTGAGTAAGGGAAGTAGACTGCATGATAAAGAACAAGGCACACAAGGGTACTGATGTTATTGGATGTATTTCTTCAACTCAATGAGCAGGTTATATAAATATCAAGGTAGCGGACTGAAAATCCTCGTCTAGCTTTACGCCAAAGAAGTTCCCTTTTCAAACACTTCTACTTCTCTTCAGAACTTGTATCCTCGCAAAGCGAGCAAATTTTTAACCAAGCTAAGAGAGCTGGATTTGTACCCTATTCATTTTACCGTACCTAGATCCTTAAAAGACAACCCGTCTGTTTAGCTGTCCACTTTACCATTTTGTGCAAGCAGTGTCATTGATGAGTACTCCAGTCGTTTTCTAAAACAAAGTGCAATTCCTATTACTCCCAACGGGCATAATCGGGAAAGTAACGGTCATGGATCCTTTGCGCGTAGTCGACCACTGCCGGGAAGCTTTTCACCACCTTCTGAGACTCGGGCCCCCTAAGCAAAGGAACTGTCAGCACAGGAATCATGAAATGACCTAACGGGGAAGGGAGACAGGAAACATACGCAGTGCAGACAAGCGCCGCGGCGATGAAGCCGAACACAACCGGATCCGCTTCGGACGGCGTGTTGCCTCCCAAGACCCAGAAGGTCGCGTCGTCGTCGTCGCCCGCGTCGGTCTCCGTCTTCTTCTTCCTTCTCGACGCAGCGAGAAGCGCGTCAACGGACTCCCAGATCTGCTGCCTAAACGAGATGATCTCTTCGGCCGAGTATCGCATGGTGCCCTGGCCGTGCAGAGTCTGGCTGATTTTGCGATGGACGAGCAGACCGACAAGTACCTGAGCGGGGTAAGGCAGCGGTGCGAGAATGTGTGATCGCATGGTGTAATAGTTCTGGTGCCATCGTTCGTAGTTCTAGAGATGCGATAATCGACTTATCAGTCTTTTGTGTTCTGAAAAACAGATAAAAAAATCTCAGATGACGATTAGACATGGGGGAAAGGATTTGAAATGAGGTACACGACCCACCTGATAGAAATACAGCTTGTCTTCCAGCAGAGCCCGAAGTGCTAAATCATGAGCTTTCTCCGTGGGCGAGAGTTTACCGTTGAAGTCATCCGTCACCTCGTTCTCCACTAACTTCTCGACAATGAGCGTGGAATCCCCCAGCATAGCCTGACTGTCCGAGTTCGTCTGGGCAAGCGCAACGTAGGGGATCTTGCCCCGCGGAGCCTGCGACAACGACCCAGCCTCCGTGCGATAGGAGAGTCCAGCGAAGCGCAATCGAGCTTCGAGCTTGTTGACGAAGGGCGACCACACGTAGGCGTCCGAGCGCGGGAAGCCACGGTAGAGGGTTATGTGGAGCTGGGGTTTGAGATGAGAAGCCATTGCTTACAGCAGGCGTGTTGAGGTTCATTACAAAGAGCTTCGAAGGTCTGACAGCGGGAACTATATTCGCATGCCCGGAGTCCGGCTTTGCAGCGAAATGGTCCATGGAGGACCATGTGTGCATGTTCGGAGCCCTAATTAGCCCGAAAGTGCGTGCGAAGGGGGTGCTCTGTGTATAGACGCGTTTTTGGTCACGTGTGACATAGCGTGACTCGGTTAGATCATCAGCCCCACAGAGCAAAGGGCGTGCCCCCTTGTGCGGCCAATCCCTAAATCTTCTTCTATTTATCAGCTAGAGCCAATGACATTTCACTCATTCCTGTGCCCCCTAAAATTGCCACCACAGCCAGTTAGGGGCCTAGGACGAGCCATTGGAGGCCTTGCTGGCTTACGCAGTCACACCAGACGGGGGTGGGCTAGGCCTCGATGGCACCTCTATTACTCTCGCAGTCGCTGTATCAATTTGAATTCCTTCTAGCTATCAATTCTCCTGTCTCCCAATTTCAAACGTTATATTTGCTTTCGTTTTTCTGTAGTCCACAAGTTTAAGCGTTTGCTGCCCTTATCTAGTCTCTTATGCTTACCGGGAAGGCGTTGTACTTTTCAAAGCACTTTGGACTGTCTGCTAGTCGTTTTGCTCTAGAACGCACTCGCTATAAGAATTGCCCAAGGCTCATGGATCTTTTGATGTCCTGCTCCTAGCTTCGCAATATCCGACAACCGCCAGCGGCAGTGAGGCGGATCATCCGGAAGGCTAATGGCCAGGTGATTGTGTACTGGTCAGTTTGCTTCAGAACGCCTGTCAGGAACATTGCCCAGCAGTGCTCGTGGCTATAGCTTCGGGTAAAGCTGGATTCCCTCATCAAACGCAAGTGAATACGTGCTGATGTTAGCTTCAGCGACTACGTTTGAACTGTTTAATGTTGAGAGCCTCGAACTGCTCGTTGTACCCTCAGAACCAGGCACAGATACATTTATCTCCTTTGGGATCGATGGTACATCAGTGGCAATAAACCGATACGGGGAGATCTTGAGCATATTACAACACGTCGCTGGTCAAAACCAACAGATAATCGCGCTTGATACTTATGAACCCCAGTATCCATACATGAAAGAACACAATGAAGAACTCAATTGGCGCTCGAAGCGCTAAAGGACTGGACCCGTTGCTCACCTGACGCCCTCCCCCAACTGTGAAAATAAGTCGTTCGAGCCGAAACTTGAGTGGGTGAAGGGTCGCTAGCCACGCATTTCTTACGAGCTTGATGGGCTCAAGATCTCAATACAATTCACAGTAGAGCAAGGAACTATATCACAACAGTTCCTACTCCTCAACCCATCCAATGAAGAAAAAGAAGTACAATATGCTCTTCAGGCGGTAGGCTCTACAGTCACTACGTTACATGTTGAGGATGATAGATGGGAAAGGAATGGCGAAATCGACTGGTCAACCACAAAACCTCAGATCTTCCGCAATTTGAATGGCTCCTTTACTCTCGAAGAAAGCGAGGCCGTTTTGCAACGAGATGGCACCACCAACGAGAATAGCACGCGGAGTGAAGCGGTCATGGCTATTTTCCACTGTGGGATACGCATCAGCTCCGAGAACATCGTCTTGATCCCTGTTGAGGACGAAAACCCGGCTCGCCGAGGAATGAAAAATCTACCGCTAAGCCAGGAATCATTTAGTATGCTTTATGTCCCACCACATGGGGTACAAGAGTTGATTTTGCAGTACAGATTACGACCTCACCGCAACAAGGAAATGTCGTATTTAAGCTATCTCGATGTGGGTACATTCCTGCACAATGATCAGCCTGGCAGCTGCGGTTTTGAGCGTGACATGGAATTCAACACCATCTTCAGACGAAACCTAGAACACATTTTATGCCTATGCTTGTCAAGAATGTACCAGATTCGAAGAGCGGCTCGCGAATTCCCTTTAAGACTACATTTGCCTCAGGATCAGCTCCAGCTGGTGATCTGTAAGATTCCTACAACTCTCTTCAATTGGATATAGTGTTACTGACTTTCACAGATTTGTTTTCCGTTATCTTTTGTGTATGTATCGAATCCTGGGAACAGATGGTTATGGCTGGTCCGAGTCTACCTCTTCCTCAAGTTCTTCTACTACAAGTACTCTTCATAGATCGGTTTTGCAAGGTCGTATCAAAGAAGCGTGCCAAGGGCATCTGCGGTGGTGTTTTGATAGGGATGTATTCTAAGCCCCGAAAAGCTGGCCTCGCTCGGGTAATGTTGAGAATGGACTTAAAAGTCCTGGAGATGACCCCAGTTTTGAAGTCTTCTACTGGAAGCTTACACATATTGAAATTGTTCGATTTTCTCTAGTTTTCGACAACGACGAATTACTAATAGTAGATTGCCTACAAAAGTGCGCGAACATGTGGCCTGATGCTTTGGCAGAGGGACGAGATGCGAAGTCTGGTCTCTGGTACATAACCAGACAAACCTATGTTCCACGGGAAAATTATGATTATGAGGAATCAGAGAGGCTAAGTCTTTCGGAATATCGCTTGGGAGACCTTATTTATATATGGAAGGCTCTCATGTTCGTCAAGAAAATGACCACACCCTCTCTCACGGACCACGACTCACTGTCAAGTACTGCGAAGAGGCTCAAAGACCTGGATCTGCACCACGGCGATACTCGGAAGATCATCCTACGGCGCTTTATCTTCCAAAGTCGCGACACACGAACAAGCGATTACCTTTCTTCATCCGAGACTTTGTCGCAGAGTGATCAAAAAAGTAACGGACGGCCTGATCCAGAAGAGAGGTAGCCTACTGATGCGTTCGTGGTCGCTGTGCGTCGATCTCGCGTAAGAGATAGAATGTTGTTCTATGCTAAGGATACGACGGTCTATTCCAGTGGGGGTTCTTTGAAGATGACATCAACATCAAGGGCATCAATGCTCAGGGCGAGGTGGTGAAGGCTGATGTCGCGCTTGCATGGAAGCAAACCATTCGAGCCCAAGGTGTCCATCATGAATCCATTTGGAACAAGCCACTACGGTATGCTCTGGCCATCGCTATTGCCAGTTGTGATCAGACTTTAGACGATTCGAGGCATCCAGCAGAATTAGCGCAAACTTCTTGGGAACGGCTTCTCAAAATGGTCACGATCAGTGGATCAAGCGCGAGGAGAATCGGCATTACAAGTCTCGCTGGACCGAAAGCGATGAGTTGAGATATAGAGATCTGGTGGACATTCAAAGAAAGCGTGCGGAAAAACATGTCTCTATGTTGCATGACCAGCACAGACAAACCCAGAGTACCATCGATCAAGTCAAAAGTCATAGGCAAGAGGTACTTGAGTTGCAAATGATTAATAACCTTTGGTCACTAAATGTAGTCGCAGTTGATAGACATTCTTCGTCTTGCGGAATCCCGAGTTGCAGCAAATAACGCGGAAAATGTCCGCATCTCTACGTACGCTACAGTGATATTTTATCCCTTGAGCTTCTTATCAGTAAGCCCAAACCTTGTGTATGTCCTAGGCGTAAATCAGACTGATCGTTACACCTTAGAGTTTCTTCAGCATGCAAGGCCCGCCGTGAGTATCGCATCACCCAGAGGAGATGCTCCAGCTCACATAGACATAGCAACCATGATACTGTGGTTTTCTTTGTCAGGGCGACTGCAATCGCCCTGACTGTAACGCTCGTTTTAGTCTTTAACGCCAAAACCATAGCATATCCAATTCAACAATTAAAATTTAGCATAAGTCAGCAGGCGAGGGAGAAGATGGGGGAGAATGTCTTCCCGTTTACATGGAGAAAGACCCTAGACCAATTGAACAGAGATGAGAAGCAGGAAGTCATACATGACAATGAACCCCCTAAACCGCCCAGGAGTAATCTCATCTATCTCCTATTCTTGGTAGTATATCTGCTAGTTGAGTACCCAGCGCATCGCACTGCGCTCGCGTACGAATCTCTCACAAAGGCCCATCTTGCGGATACAAACCAAGTTTTCCTTACTCTTGGTCGCCTCCTATTGGCAATGATCCTCATGCCCATCTTTGTGCCGGTTTGGATCATCCTTGCTTTCTGGACTTTAATTCCCTTAGCCTTACTCGACGTCCGGTACTTCTCAGGCCAGATATGGACGGATATCCAAAAACGAATCGACAAAAGGCTTGATCTAGATCGATCGATACACACTACGCATAGACTCGACGAAGAACATAAGCAGAACGAAGAGAGAGGAACTGGCCCCAGAAGACCATTGCCTCAGCAGCGCGAGGAAAAGACTAGCAGCAAGGGGAACCGTTTCCCTACACCGCAAAACCGCCTCGGAGATGAAGATGTCCAAGACCGCCAGAATAGGGAAGCACGACTTCAGAAGCAGGTCTCATTGCTTATCAACCCCGCAGAAATGCTTGACCAAGTCATATGGAGAAGACTCAGGGCGAGAAAGAGCCCAAAAGGTGACCGTGGTATCGAAGTGTAAGACAGGAACGGTGTGGACAGCTACAATGCATGAACAGGACGGATGTTTTAGTATTGCATTACTGGATGCAGGAAAAGCCACTCTGAAGGGTATTGTTGAACTTTTTCGGTGAGGTCTGGCTCTTAGTAAACTGTCGAGTACCATCAAGCTCCTGCGTACTACTCAACAATGTAATCGGACTCGTACTCACAAGTTTATCGTTACGATTCTATGACAGCAGCAGACGCGATTCAGCCGAGATGATGGAGGCTTGGGGTTTTGAGAGAATATATAACCACCCATAGGGAGAAGAATCTGCCAATTACTATGGTGTCGCTTCGTGTATATTTTGCTAGATCAAACTTGTCATCATTCTTATGTGAAGGGGGTTATACCCTAGATAGAAATACAAATTGTACCTGTATCATGCTGCTTGATCAGTAAGGGATTCGTAGATGACTTTGGGGCTTTCGAACATACAATATTCATCCCGCCAGTTTCAATGCCATGAGACATTCCAGACTCCCTTGACCACTCATTCACACGTAATCCAACTTTAATAGTATCCACCTTCAGCGTAGTCAAACAAAGCTTTCCTATTGTCCTATGTTCACCACCATCCAAAGCTCCCATCAAAAGCATACTCATCCCCTCCACGCACCGTCTCAAAGCTCGGCACAGTCCCCGGTTTATAAAATCCCAAAAGTACCTCCATATCCTCTTCCTCCATCTCCACAAGATCATCAAGGCTCCAAGATTCGCACACTCTTGACATCCTAGAAAAAATATCAGCCACGGAGTATCAAAATGCTGAGATTGACGCAAACGTACCACTGCATCCTCTTCGGCCCTTCCTCCACCCTCGGCGCAACCTTCCGTAACTTCTTCCTCAACATCCCCACTTTCTGTATCGCCGCCCCAATGTTCTTTGGCAAATTCGCGGCAATCTGTTTCCGTACAATACTCGCGAGCTTAGGTCCATTGCCATTCGTGCTGACCATAATCTGTAGCGGTCCATCCCGGTGCACGCTGCCAAAGTAGAAGTCGCATTCCGGGGGTACGTCCGCAATGTTGGCGGCGATCTTCCTTTCCTTACAAAGCTTCCATATCTGCGTCGACGCTTCCGGGTCATCGACGGCTGTTAGAACCATGTCAACGTCATCGAGGTCGGAGGGCTGGAATTTGCGGTCGATGTAGTCGACTTGTCCTTTTTCGACCCGGTATGCGACTTCATCGTTCAGCCCGTCTCTCGGTGAGACGAGGGTGACTTTGGCGTCCGCGTTGAGAACGTTGAGGATGCGTCCTGCTGCTACCTGCACTTTGTCAGTTCGCCGCTGGAATTGCTTTTGATTTCTTTGAAAGTAAAATACGCACCTCACCGCCTCCGACCACGAGCACCCTCTTGTTCCTGATCTGCCATGCAAGTATGAGTGAGCCACCGCCTTGGACAGCCGGAAATTCTTCTGCCATGGTCTAGTCGGTAATAATACAAATGGCTTCCAGCATGTGCAAGTTGAGGCGTAAAAGGTGGATTAGATAAGCCCTATAAGGCAAGGCGGCGGCTATCGGCCAGTTGATCCCGTGCTGCCTTCAATAGCAAAGCCAACAACGTCCTCACATGTTTGACGGAGGATGTCTGCCAGAAAGCTTGGGGGAGGACGAGTGCTTGGGAGCGGCAGATCATTATTTCCGGCGGTAGCAGCATATCCCCAAAGAAGCTCGAGTCTACTTTCCCCAACCGCCAGCACAGTTTCCGTCAGTTCCTCCGTTTCGACGTCACAGCCGTCCTCCGATGCCCAAGACTTAAGCTCAAGGGTTTCTTTGGATCATACCGATGAAAACAATGCGGTTGGTGCTGCTGCCGGGTCGAGGCTGGTCTGCCCAATATGCAATGAGGACATGGTTAGATATATCTAAAGGCGGGCGATCTACTGTACTGACATAGCAATAGATGACATTGCTACAACTCAATAGGTACGTAACTCTAGGGATGAGAAGTGTGCGTAGACTTACGGTTAGGTAGACATCTTGATGACAACCACAAGAATTTGGAGGAGGTCAAACAAGATGAAGTCAAGGACTGGTTCAAGTCACAGATGGTCAAGGCGAAGCGTTTTCAACCTTTAGCTGTCCTCAACCAGAAATTTAAGGGCCTCGACGTCTTCGAATCCAACGATGCTCCTCAACCTCTCGGTCCGTCTACAGCCACCCCTACTCCTGAACCTAAACAGCCAGACCCAGACGAGGTAGTTAGCAGAGAACATTGGCAGAGACGAGGCTCGCAGGATACTTGCTCCGAACCAGCCTGTGGGAAACGACTCGGATCTGGAAATGGTAGCGTCAACTGTAGAAAGTGTGGGAGATTGTTCTGCGACGAGCATACTATGTACCAAATGAAGCTCTCAAGGTCAGCTCAACATGAACCGGTAAGAGGTCTGTGGTGCCGAGTCTGTGAGACGTGCTATAAGTCAAGAGATGGATATAATGACCGAAATGGTGGGTTCGGAAAATTGACTACACGAATGCATTGTGAGCTAATTGTTGCTAGGCTCCGAGCGAGATCACACTATAGAATTCGGCGAATTTCGGAGAAGGACGGTTGATAAGACTTTACTAGAAGTTTCACGTCTGGAAAAGCGTCTCACGAAGCTCACTCAGCTACTGGCAAATCCCGTTCCAGAGCAAAATATAGGAGGCGGCGGATTGCTATGGTCACTCTCAGGAGCTAGAAGTCCAAGGAAGCAATTGGAGCAATCGATTGTGACTTGGGAGGATGACGCAAGTATTTCGCGATGTCCATTTTGCCAACAGGAATTCTCGAGCTACACATTTCGGAGGCATCATTGCAGGCTTTGTGGGCGTGTCGTTTGCGGCGATCCTTTAACTGATTGCTCGAAGGAGATTGGACTAAATGTCGAATCAAGTACGTAACATCCTCCCTTTGAGTTGCGTCCGCTGATCACTACAGCACCTAACGGTACCACAGAAAAGGTCACCAAAGAAGTTAGTGTGGATGTAAGAATGTGTAAAGATTGCCAGACTACAGTTTTCAGCAGGCGAGATTTCGCAGCGGCACTTGGAGAAAAGCCCCCAGACCTGAGGACTTACGAAAATCTCATCCAATTTGAAAGAGGCATCAAATTTATGCTACCCAAGTTTCAGCGTCTCCTTGTCGCATTACAGTAAGCCTACGGTGTCTGCGCATGATTCTATCTTACATGGACAGGGATCCTGAAAAACCGCCTTCCTCAACTCAACTCGCAGACGCTTCGAAGGTTCGTAAACGACTACTGGATGCCTTTGGTCAATACAACGTGGCCGCCCGCCGCCTGCGCGATCTACCCACAGATTCGCCTACGCAGCAAAAACTCCAAAAAGCTGTATTCCAACAAGCAAGCAATTTCCTCCATGTCCACATGCTACCACTGAAGTCGCTCCCTAAAGTCATGAAGCATGCATCGGCATACGGCATGGGATCGACAGAGCGCCTCACAGGGAACGGCGCACCCAACGGTGCGCTAGCATCGATCAAGTACAACGACATTGATGCAGCGTCTCAAGTCAGTAGTAGTAGTGCTGTCTCAGTGCTCGAAGCGGAGGAAAAGGTTTTGCGTGAAAGATTAATCGTGCTTGAAGAACAGTCCTTCCTTGTTAAAGAGCAAATCGCGGACGCAAGTAAGCGGCGCAAGTTCGACGAAGTTAGCAGCTTGGCTCAGAACTCCGAGGAGCTGGGGAAGGAGATCGATCAGGTGCAGGGTCAACTGGGGCAACTCGACTTTGCTGGAGTTTATGAAGAGCAAATGGTACCTGCAAAGTAGAGTGGTCAGATATCTGACGTTGCGCTTGGGATGCGGTTACGTTAAGGGTTTCGCCAAAAAGATCTAGCCTAAGATCCGGGACATGCATTGGGTTTTCGGCGTTCTTTCATGCATTAAGCAGCGAAGGGTGCTTTTCACGTGGGATGTCTGCATGACTTGGACGATACGCGCAGTATAGAGATTGGGGCCACTGAGCTTTGGCCGATTCTATTCGTCACGATGGGTAACCGGCTTCAGATGCATCTATCTAGCATTTGATCTGACCAGGTATCAAAAATACCAGAGCCGCTGAGAAGACCCTGGAATCCTCCAAAATCCTTAGAGTATCACAAACTGCAAGAGTTAGGGTTTTGACAAGGCATGATTCGCTAAAACCCCAGCCACGCTAAAAATACCTTAATTACGCGCGCATTGACAATAATGCCAATTTTGCCTCAGAAAAGCTCGACCGTAGAGAATGCCATGATGATGTTGGCTTGAAATCACCGGTGGCGATACTCGTGATCTGATCCTGCAGAGCTGAGGCTTCACAATCTGCATTGCGCTAAGTCTCGCAAATCAGCGAAGCTCTTAAGCGCCCCCAACATCCTTTGAATCCTAGGAGCCTTGTGCTTCGTCTCGAGTGTGCTCATGCTTGGTCTGTACGACCACAGCTGTCTCAGGAAGTGCTTGATCCATCAAAGGAGCAAGGCTACTGGGTAAGGGAGCCTGGGCTGACACCGCAAAGATGTGGCGGGGTGGTAGAAGTTCCTTTGCTGAGTTAGTAATACTTTCTCAATCATGTTCTCCGCCTACAATGATCTCTTTGCCTTATTCCTCTTAATCTTTGTCTTGGTTGTGGTGCATTTCTTTTGAACAGCTTTCGAGGCCGGACCTTCTGTAAATTCCCAAGGCCGGGTAATTCCAAGTCAGGTCACTCTTTCTTCTTACGGCAGGCACTTCCACTTCGTAAATTCTTTAACATTTTCACCGCTGGACGGACATAACCATCACTCATAACAACTTAGAGATTCTTCTGTCTCTTGAATTCAAACATAGTGTTTACTGCTGCTCTCCTGCGTTCTCTGTCGCTCTGATCTGCGCTCGTCAAAATCTTCAAGCCATGCACCGTTTACTTACTGTCATACTACTCTTCTTCTCTACCTGTCAGGTCCACCCAGTCTTCGGCGGCGTTGGCCGAATTGTCCCTCCGGACGTCATTGATATCACGGATAATGCCCTCCACCACAACGCCTACGTCGATGCGAGAATACGCATGAACCCACACGATATGCTGAATCACCAGCAATACCATCAGCGCAATGTCGACCCAAATGTAGAAGCTCAAGCATTCGATGGGCCCCCAGCCTCGGCTGCTGATCCTTCCATGGCATCTTCATCATACGCAGCCTCCTCGTCTACGTCGTTACCAGCTACCGACTCTACAATTATATCCCCGCTGGCGACTTTCTCCCCATTGGCGGTAGCCTCTCCATCTGAGGTGCCGGTAAATAACTTCGTGCATCTGTCCAAGTCCGTCGCCTCCGTGGACCCTAACGCTGCTTGGAATAACCAGACCAATATGGCTTGCATGCAAACCCTTATTGCTTTGAACGGCTCTGCCTCTAATTCTGCTGGACTCGCCGCCTGCTATAACGTTCGGACCTTTGACAATATTACGGGCGCCTTTCAGGTAGATCTACGTCTTTATCGAATCTGTGCTGCTGCTGGAGACTGGGCTACGCTGAAGACGCAAGCTGTAAACGTGGGGCTTTCTTATGCTGGAGCCTCCGTCGCAGCTGGGAGTATGAGCAAGGTGAAGAGGAACGGGCAGGTGCTCTCTTGGCCGTCTATTAAGCGAGACACAACAGTGGCACCGCATATGCTTGAGGATCTAACTTTCGTGGGAAAGATACACGATGATCAGATGGCAGGAATAAAGAACGAGTAGGCAACAGGTCCCTCCTTACTCCTCTATTTCCGCTTTCAGCTAATGACTGAACCATAGTACTACCGCTCGTTCACTCCTGGTCCCCAATATCGCTCTCACAGGTACAGCCCAGAACAATACTCCAATAACTTCACAGCTTTCCTCGGACGACGCATCCTTCGTCAACGGCGTGTTTGCGGATCAGACAAGAGCTGCCACGGCCTTGGCAGCTTCAACTTCGACCGGACCGCCTGGGGCTATACCATTCGTGCTACCAGGTACCACACTCGGTGTCTTTCCTACTGGTCTCATTATTACCAGTGCATGGGCGTTTCTATTCGTTGCTACAGTAGGATATGGGACTTTTGGCAGGATCCGATTCCGGGACTCATACAGACGAAGGATCAAGGCGAGGTTGAACGCAGGTGTAAGGACGATATAATTGAAGCGACCATTTGCAATTTTGCCGCAGGTTTAGGAGGAGATCTGCCACATTGGCATTCTACCTGTGTGGCGTTGGCACTACACCATCTTTTTGGAACTTTACAGGCTACATGAAGGAGATATGCTGGAACAATTCGGAGCACCAGTTCTCACAAAGAGTCCCTCTTAGATACCACGCATAGCTAAGGAGTTCATAAATTGCCTAGGTAGGCTCAGGCATACCAGGCTTATGAAATGGTTACTCTGTACATCAATCCTCAAGACATTTTGCGGGTCGCTGCAAGTATAGGCAAAGTACGCAAAAGTATGTGGGTTAGCGATTCGCGGGGAATGCGGAGGATGATGGTGACTCGGACTGCGATACACAAACGATAAGCACATATTAATATTGCATACTCCATAGACGCCCTTTCATATAAAAATAGCATGGACTTGGGCGTTAATCTAAGATTGGCGGATTGGGCCGAACTTCAGGGCTGAGCCCTCGTATGGTGGTGACTGGGGGTTGATGAAGTCATCAGTCTGCAGCTGAAGTGAATGGATGAGGGCGCGTGGGAAGTAGATATGACTTTGATAGTCATGCGAGATGTTGAGAGAGAGTATAACTAGAAAGTAAGGTATGAGAAAGAGTAAGAGATACAAGGCTGAGCATTTGGCGGTGAAGGAATTATTCTATCCACGCATCCACGGTGATGTGTAGTTGTGTACATTCACAGGCTGATTCCCTAGGAGGGCACTAAGTTAGCGTCGTTTGAAAATTTTCCACAGAAATTCTTAAAGATACTCTTCTGCCGCCCAACACCTGGCTCTCCATTTCCAATACCACCTCTTCCTTTCTATCCATAGATACCTGCTGTGTCTTCGACAGGCTCACTCCTGCTTCGGTCTGACTGCAATAGATTGAGATCCACATAGAGCGCGAAACACCCCGCGTGGGCTTTCACATTCTGTGATACCTCCCATATTTACAGCTCGATAGACTGTTATTACTCCCTTCGTTCCCCCAACAAAAGAATCGCCATTAATCCTTCCATCCACCCTATCAACATTATGCCATCTGCCGACATCATGGAGTCCGCACCCTCGACCGCGGCAAATACAAAATCCGAGAACCAAAAATCCGTCAAGGTGCTCGATGAGCTCTTGACCAAACTAACCATCTCAAAGACAGCTGATGAGACAAGCGCTGCTGCGGGCAACATCGCTACTTTCATCAACGGTGAGATTGAAGAACATGATGCACCTACAAAGTAAAGTCTTAAATCTCAGTCTCCCTGTCATGCGACAGGGCGTGCTCTGAGGTCGTCTGGACATTTACTGACAAAACGCACAGAGCTGTGGACGTCCTCAAAAAACAACTTGCAAATAAGAAAGACGCAGCCTCACGGGAACATGCTCTTAGCGCAATAAAGGCTATTGCCTCGCACTCATCGGTCTCGCCCGCGGTTGAACCATATCTCGTCGTCTTCCTACCTTCGGTCCTTGCTGCTGTTGGAGATAAGATTAGTGCGGTCAAGACCGAGGCACAATCAGCTGCCCTTGCGATCGCCAAAGCTATAAATGCAAATGCCGTAAAGGCTATTCTCCCTCCTATCATCCACTCGCTACGGAATGCTCAGAAATGGCAGGAAAAAATGACTTGCCTGCAGTGCATTGAAGCACTCGTAGAAACTGCCCCGGCTCAACTTTCATTCCGTGTTCCCGACCTAGTTCCAGTCGTCTCTGAGTCGATGTGGGACACGAAGCCCGAGGTTAAAAAGGCGGCATACGGCACTATGGAGAAGGTGTGCAACTTGATTGTCAACAAGGATATCGATCGGTTTATCCCCGAGCTCATCAAGTGTATCGCAAAGCCCGAGCATGTCACTGAGACAGTCCACTTGCTTGGTGCCACCACTTTCGTCACAGATGTCCACGAGCCGACCTTGGCCATCATGGTCCCACTTCTCGAGCGTGGTTTAGGAGAGCGCGAAACTGCCGTCAAGCGAAAAGCCGCCGTCATCGTCGACAATATGTGCAAACTCGTGGAAGACCCTCAAATTGTCGCTGCTTTCCTGCCTAAACTCATGCCTGCTATGCAAAAGAATTATGAGAACTTGGCGGACCCAGAGGCTCGTGAGAAGACCAAACAAGGTTTAGATACTCTGGTCCGTGTTGGTGCTGTTAAGGATGGCAAGATTCCCGAAGTTTCCCACGCTGGCGACATCAAGACTGTTGCTGTTATAATGAACCAGATCCTGGAACCAAAGCACAAGGCTGCGGTCTCGAAATTCGCACCCGTTGTTGAGTACATCTCGGCCATTGCTGGGCAGCTCATCGATGAGAAAGATAACGACTCGTTCAGCTGGACTGAGAATACGCTTCCATATATTGCAGCTATTGTTGGCGACTCCGACTCAAAATCGATGGCTGAGGCTTTAAGAAAGCGCGCATCTCCGGGTGCCGCCGACGAAGCAGATGAAGAAGAGGATGATGAGGAGGGCGAGGATCTGTGCAATTGCACATTCAACTTGGCATATGGTGCGAAGATTTTGCTGAACCAGACACATCTCCGCCTGAAGCGGGGTCAACGTTACGGTCTACTGGGTCCCAATGGCTCTGGTAAATCCACCCTGATGCGAGCCATCAACAACGAACAAGTCGAGGGCTTTCCGAAAAAGAGTGAGGTTAAGACTGTGTTCGTTGAGCACGACCTCGATTCGGCTGATACTGAACAAACTGTTATCGGGTGGACTGAGAAGAAGCTTAATGACGTCGGAATCAACATAGAAAAGAAGGCCATTGAGGCCCGACTAGTCGAGTTTGGTTTCATGCAGGACCAAATGGAGGGACCGATCACCGCACTCTCTGGGGGTTGGAAGATGAAGCTCGCGCTTGCTCGTGCCGTTTTCGAAGACCCCGACATCCTGCTGCTGGACGAACCAACGAATCACTTGGACGTCAAGAATGTCCAATGGCTCGAGAAGTACCTTATGGAATCACCCTGTACATCGATTATCGTCTCTCACGACAGCAAATTCCTCAATAATGTGATCCAGCACGTCATTCACTATGAACGCTACAAACTCAGACGTTACCGTGGCAATTTGAGGGCATTTGTTGACAAGGTCCCATCTGCCAAATCATACTACGAGCTTGGTGCTTCTGAAATGGAATTTCAGTTCCCTGAGCCAGGTTTCCTCGAGGGTGTCAAGACCAAGGCCAAGGCTATCGTTCGCGTTAGCAACATGGGCTTCCAATATCCCGGTACATCTAAGCCCCAGATTTCGGACATCACTTTCCAGTGCTCATTGGGTTCGCGTATTGCTGTTATCGGTCCCAATGGCGCTGGCAAATCCACCTTGATCAATGTCCTCACCGGCGAGCTCATCCCAACTACCGGTAGTGTCTACACCCACGAGAATATTCGAATCGCCTACATCAAACAGCATGCATTCGCTCACATCGACCATCACTTGCAACTAACTCCTTCCGAATACATACAATGGCGGTTCCAGACTGGCGAGGATCGTGAAACCATGGACCGTGCCAACAAGATTGTTACTAACGAGGACGAGAACGCGATGAACAAGATTTACAAGATTGACGGCACACAACGACGAGTTATTGGTATCCACTCCCGAAGAAAGTTCAAGAACTCTTACGAGTACGAATGTTCGTTCGTGCTCGGTGAGAATGTAGGCATCAAGGGCGAGAAATGGACTCCCATGATGACTGCGGACAATGCCTGGATCCCCCGTACCGAAATCTTGTCTTCGCACTCTAAGATGGTGGCCGAGGTTGACCAAAAGGAAGCTCTGGCCAGCGGTCAATTCCGTCCTCTAGTCCGAAAGGAGATCGAGCAGCACTGCGCCCACTTTGGTCTTGACGCCGAACTCGTCACCCATTCCCACATGCGTGGCCTCTCGGGTGGTCAACGTGTGAAAGTAGTCCTCGCCGCCTGCTCGTGGCAACGTCCTCATCTAATTGTCCTGGACGAGCCTACCAACTACCTTGATCGCGACTCCCTTGGTGCTTTGTCCAAGGCCCTCAAGGCCTTTGGAGGTGGTGTGATCATCATTACTCACTCTGCTGAGTTCACCCAGAACCTGACTGAGGAAGTGTGGGCTGTTTTGGACGGCAAAATGACGCCGAGCGGACACAACTGGGTCCAGGGACAGGGTGCGGGACCGAGGCTGAAGGAGGGTGATGATGAAGAAGAGAGATTCGATGCTATGGGAAACAAGATTGAGGGAGGAAAGAAGGCCAAGAAGCTGACTTCGGCTGAACTCCGAAAGGTACGCAATTTGTCTTCGCGTGGTGTTTGTGAGCATACGCTAACTCTTGCTACAGAAGAAGAAGGACCGTATGGCGCGCCGCAAGCGTGGTGAGGATGTCTTCTCCGACGAGGATGACTAGACCTTTTCCTTTCGAATAATTCATTGCCCTTGATCTTCTTTTCTTTCTTGATGGAGTTTCTGGGCTCTGGCATACGCGTGGACGACGAAAAGATACCGATGAAGGCGAGGGGATCTCATTATGGGTTTATTATGCTTGCATGCTGTCGAGTGCTTTGATGCTGTTACGTACGGGGGTCACTGGTGTGCACATTCGGGCATCTTTAAAGGTCATCTTGCGCTGATCCAATGGATGCGTTAAGAGTTTGTGAATAGAACGATAGAGGATAGATCAATGATGTTCCTTTCCCATGCTACATCAACATTCCCTTGTACTTTGATTGCGCACTGCGTTTAAAGATCAGTTTATCTAATGGGCCTCTCCCTCTGATACTCCCTCTCCGTCTTTCTCCCCCCAATTCCCTTCCTCCTAACCCGCTATCCTCACAACCAAGCCTATGAAGCCTGCTGTTTTGCGACCCTTCCTGTACTCAACGATAAACCCAACCCTCAAACAGCGGTCCTCCACATCTCGTCCACCCAACCTCCCGCACATACCGAATCCCCACAAGCAAAATCCAATCACATCACCCCAACCATTCACACTCTCATTACTGTCCGCAACCGACAAGATTCCCTACCGCGCCTCTTCACCCAAAAAAAAAAAAAAAAAACTTGGGTTCTACGTTCACATGAAGGGAAGTGCTTTCTCTCTCTCTCTCACTACGCGTTTCACTCTTGTCTCCGCTGCTGCAGGAGTGTTTGTTTAGATTTTGAAACTTGGATACTTTTCAGGAGCGCTGGGCCGGGGGAAGGGGGTTGTTCTAGGGGTTAGATGGTGGGATATTTGCGTGTTGTTGTGGTTGCTGGGATTTTTTTGATGGGGGGTTAGGACTCTTTTGAGGGGTGTGTTTGTTTTTTTTGCAGGGGCTGATGAGGGTGGTGTTGGAGGGTGAGAAGGGTGGTGTACTGGACTGGGTGGTGTGGGGTGTGGGGTTAGGGGTTAGGGGTTAGGGGTTAGGGGTTAGGGGGCTTGTGGGAGGGGGTGGGGTGGGGTGGGGGTGGGGGTGGGGGATGAGGGTGAGGAGGAGGAGGAGGAGGAGGGGGAGAACTGGGTGATGTGATGTTGTAAGATCTGGGAGTTGTGTTTGAGAGCTAGTTGTCTGGGAAAGGTACCCCGGACCCCTTTCCCAACCTGTCTCTCCAAGATCCCGGATATCACGACTGGATTTCAAAGTCCAAGCGCAGAAATATTCATCTCCATCGCCGTCGTCGTCCCACTTCCTGCACTAGAGCCCGCCTGAAGATACGCCTTATTCCTCAGGCACAAACACTATGCTCGCTCGCACAAATGGCAATAGATCAAAGAAGACATCCCTGCCCGCTTGAGAAGAGAGTATGAAGGTATATGCATGTTGATCGATGGATAGTGCCCGAATTTTCTGAGATGATAGTAGGGTTCTTGAGGCTTTGGGGGTATCTTCCTTGGGTGAAGGGTAGTCGTTAGGAGCGAAGAGAGAGAGAGGGTTTGAATTCAGTAGAGTTTGGTGGTTTTATCGATGGGCAAAGACTACACCCGTAGATCGTACGTGTGTGAAACTCGACTTTCTTCTTTGTCTTTAATACTGAGTATTAAGCAGATCGAAACAATACAATACATGTCTTAGAAGATCCTTTTGAAAGAACTATCATATTGATGCTCTTTTTTTATTATAAAGATATTGACTGTCAAGAAACAATGTTTATAAATTCATACAAGATCATGTAATCTTTAATTAGTTTACTGAAACATCGACTTCACTAACAAGATCTTCTGAAGTTTTGATTTAAGATGCTTAAATCTTCTGTGGTGAAGATCGAGTGTTCATCGCGAGCATCACGTAAAGGTGAGTCTCGTTTGCTGGCTGGAATTTTGTCTTAGGCTGTTTCGTTGTGGATGGCTATGATCTGGAAAGAGATATTGAGGGAGGTGAAGTGAGAGGAAGCTGTGAACGAGGTGAGCGGTTCAGGGTTTCAATGGGGTAGGTGAAGATGTATGAGAGTGTATGTCGCTACTTTCGAGGGGTTTGAATGTCTCAAACTCTTTGATTGGTGATATACAGTACGAGTACCCCGCATTAAGCTCAGCTTGCTTCGTAATTTTCCCTTTAGTCAACAAATCGAGCTTCTTTCTGAGAGTCTTATTACTAGAAATTGTAATTAACGAAGCTCTTCTGAGCATGGTGGATGTGGTTGAAGAAGGTCGTGTTTTCGCGAAAGTGAACCGTGACCCTAGCGCCTGCTTATTAATAGAATATCTCGACCAATGGAATTATAGTCACATCTCGACCCAAGCGCAACCTCTGTTTTCAATGCAATTGTTCTCATACTTTTTTGTTTTCCCTTTTTGTGTCTTGCTTCGAGGACTTCGCCGGATTGGTCGTTGTACTTCTTTTCTTTAGAAAGTCAACGAACGCATTGATCGATTGATATCTTGGAGCAAGATTTGTGGTACTTGCAATCTGACGACCTAATGGCAAGGCTGCTGCTTGTTGATGGGCAGGCTGTGGCTGCCCTGCAGCCTGGAGTCACTCTCTCTGTGGGGATCGTCGTTGTTTACTGATTCTCGCGTTTGCTCAGCAAAGCCCAGGACAGCTTGATAAAGGTTTTCGGGTGATCTTCGAGATGAAGATTGCGTCTCTGTTGTCGAAAGGTATCTAAACAATATCAATGTGGTATCGGGCGGAAGACGGCAGCCTTTTCTTGCGCGTTTATTCTGTATAGACCGCTCAGGCTGTGGTCAGAAATCAAAGTAAGGTCAAGGAGAATGAATACCACCTCGACATGGCAGCAAACACGTAATGCTAAGAATACTTATCTTCTATCCGCAACTAGCTATAGATCTAACCATATCATAGGACGGATCCTCTCACTACTGCTTTAAAAGAGTTTGAAATCTCGCTGTCTACGCAACAGAGCATTGACCTCCATGCTATGAACGCCACCCCAGATGCGAATGCAGTCGTTTCGTTCACTGCACAGATTGATGAAGAGAACGCATCCCGTCGAAGCCGGGGCGTTGCAAACCGTCTCTATAAGTCACTCGAATCAATCCAGCAGTTTACCACTATAGTCGATACTTTCGTTCAAGCCAATCCACAGATTGCCGCATTGGTGTGGGGAAGCTTTAAGGTTGCGATTCTTGTAGGCTTAGGTACCCAAACTTCCGTAAGTATGCTGACGGAAAACAGATCGCCCAAAAGTATGCATCGATCGACAAGCTTTCGGAATGGTTCATGAAATGGGGAAGCTATTGCCCAAGATTTGCGGCATATCAAGATCTTTACGCTGGATCATTGAAACTGCAAAATGCTCTATGTCTTTTTTATGCAGCGCTTGTTCGACTCTGTACGAAGTCGGTGCAGGTACTTCAGAGAACAGGTAAGCCACATACATGATCATTGACTGGATCTTATTAATATCCGTCAACAAACACCTTACCGTTGATCAAGCCCCAATCCCACTGCCTATCATATTTTGTTGGCCCCACTACTTATATTTCATGAAGGCATTCTGGTCATTTCCCGCGAGTGAGGGTTGAAAAGTTGGCTCCAAATAGCGAATGTAAATTCTTGGGGCAGCGACAACACAATTATACATCTCCATAGGCCTAGCAGGCGCATATGCAATCGACAATAGCTGATCATATATCCTTATTTAGGCACTGCGCATTTCCTTAGAGCCTTCAACCTGTTTGGCAACGAACTAGATCCCTTGGAACATGAATTACAACGATATGGCGAAATGGTCCAAGAGGAGATAAAACTCGCATCAGAGCAGGCTGCGTACCAGGAACGTCAGTTGCAGGCCCGCGAACGAAGCCATAGCAGTAAATTCCGTGGGATATTCAATAATGAGCAGAAAGCCTGGGCAATTCAACGAAGTGAGCGGGAAATGAGTAAGGCTTTGATTATAAGGCGCGAGTGCTTTAGGCTGATCATCATTGGATAGAAAGCCGTAAGAGGTCTCTTCTTGATAAGCTATCAAAGCATGATCATATCAAGCCTCTGCGACGAGAACGCGCTAGACGTTGTGGGAAAACTGGTGTTTGGCTGAGTAAATCCAAAGAGTACATTGACTGGTTGGCTGATCCTGATTCTTCTTTGTTTTGGTTATCGGGCATTCCTGGAGCTGGCAAAACTGTTCTTACTGCCGCAATAATCGATGACTTGTCTTTACGTTGCCAGCCAAGCCAGACTGGCGTCAGCCTTTTCTTCTGCGAGTATGACAATCAGACAACCCTTCTCACCAGAACCATCCTTGGGTGTCTTGCACGGCAATATTTAACTGTCGAAACCCTATCAGGTAGCCTTGAGGTGAAAATCCGGGCGCTGATCAAGGGCACTCTATCCGAGGTTGATGCGCTCAAAGACTTACTACAAGAAAACTTGGGCGCACCTGGAACGCATTTTATCGTGATTGACGGTTTTGATGAGTGCTCGCTGGAAGACCGCGACACGATACTGGACGTCTTTAGGAGGATCACAGCGTCTAGCTCTTCGGTGCTCAAAATCTTTCTCTCGAGTCGTCAAGATGTCCGCATGAATATCGAGCGAACATTCATGTCGTGCTATCACAGAACGATGAGTTGTACGGAGCTTTATGCTGATATTGCTACGTACATTGAACTTGCAATTGAGGAGAAGATTTCAAGCCGTCAACTTTCAGTTGGAGACCCAAACCTTCTTCCGGTCATTCATCATGCTTTGACGGAAGGAGCCCACGGCATGTCAGTTCCTTACATTCCCAATCCCCCAAAATTTTACTAGGACTAACCTTCTTAGGTTTCAATGGGTGTCCTTTCAAATCGCAGATATCTGCGATCAAACATGCGATGAGGAAATCCGTATTGTTCTCCACGAGCTTCCCCGCGGTTTGCCAGAGACATGAGCGGGCGTTGAATCGGATCAGCAAAAACAACAAATCTAGTATTGCTCAAAAAGTATTCCGCTGGGTTCTGGTCGCTAGGCGTCCTTTAAGCATTGAGGAACTTGGTGAAGCGGTTGTAATCGAACCTGGTCAACATTTCCTCAGACCAGGGCAGCTCATTAATGACATTAACCAAATACTTCCTTGGTGTGGAAACTTACTAATTCAAGATGAAGAAGAGCATCTCGTTCATTTTGCCCATCACACCGTGAAAGAATTCCTTTTGGCTCGGCGTAGCACATCGACTCTGCAGTGCTTTGTGTTTGATATGATGAATGCAGATCACGAAGCCGGGGAAACTTGTTGCACCTATCTACACCTCGACAATCTGAAGAAACAGGCAGCTAAGGCTATACATATCGAGCCGCAGGCCATCATTAATGCTTCTCTTCCAGTGGGTCGAGTCTCTACCTTATGCAAGACTTACCTTAAGCTTGCAAGATCTTCCAAACATCAATGTGGCATTTTTGATTTGGGCACTCAACTAGATTCGGTGTCGAATACCAGTGAGATACAGCAACAAATCCAGAATCCGTTCCTAAGTTATGCTAGCGAGTATTGGCTATCACATACTACTACGTTTACCAAGGCGGTCAGCAAGACATGGAGCTTGTTCGACCACCTAGTCTCGACGGAAGAAGTTCTCGGGATAAGGAAATGGTCTTTTTCGAAACTTAAACAGTATGGGACTGACCACAGCCATTGGGCACTCCTCGCTTGGAAATGGCAGCGTTACGACAATGGCCTAGCGAGGCTAGAAGGCGCTTTGTCTCTCCGCAAGTTCCATATGAGTCCAACATATCCCGAACAGCATGAGCGTCTCCTACTTTTGGCGGCCGAGAGCCAATTCCATGGAGCTCTAGACATTGTCAGCCAAGCAGGGCTTTGGTGCAAGCTAGATGGATTAATTGTAAGGGCAGCAAGAGATGGAAATTTAGTACTGCTGGAGACGATTTTATCCGTAAAAAATCCTGAACGATACAAGAATCCCAGACCTAACATCAACAACGCGCTGCAGTCTGCTGCCCAATTAGGCCATATCGAGGTAGTTACGAAATTATTAGATGTCAAAAGCACCAACCGCTCCTCAGATCCAATTGATGTCGATGCAGCGATCAACTTGGCTGAAGCTGGTGGACATGAGGTTCTTGCGATAATGTTGTCGAAGGTCAAGGAGGAGATTGCGCCCCAACGGCGTCTCCTGGCTGAAGCTGCGCTGGTCGGAGATTATTTAACAGTGGAAGCGCTCCTAGACTCTGGTGTCGATGTTAACGCAGTGGTAGACGGTTCTACAGCATTGCAAAGGGCAGCAAAGAATAATCGGCTCAGCATTGTGCATCTTCTACTCGAGCACCAGGCCGATATTGGGGCTGGAGCAGGTACCCCTAGTGGTAACGTGCTGAAAGAAGCGGTCAGAGAGGGACGACTTCAGGTGGTGATAAAAATATGCAGAGTCTCCAAAAAGTGGAAAACGCGCAGGGATGGCGAGTTTGGCATACGGCAACCGCTCGAGCGGAGACTCTATGGGGTCAACAAACTCAAGGCTGTATATTCGGAGGCTCTCAAAACGGTTGATTTCCTTAATCTTCTCAACGTATCAGATATCTCAGAAGATGATGATTTCGTCATATGGGAGTTCCTGGTAACGTTTGGGTATAGTAATATTATGGGAGCACCGCCACAGTATCGAGACGCCCTCCTTCGCCTTCACTTCCCCCCCGGGGCTATCGACGACCCAAAACTGCGAAAGACGACAGCAATGCCAAAACAATTTGAAATGACCTGTCAGCTAAGCTCTGGTGACTACCTTGATAAAGAAGGGTATATACAAAAGGTCGGGTGTGGTATGTGAGAAAGGGGCTATTCACCGGGAAACGTTGGACTTTATGGACTGTGGCACGAGGATAGGATTGGAGTGATTCATGCCAGAGTTGTGAGCAGGGGATTCTATGGCGGGGGTGGGTTTTTTCTTCTTCTTAACCAACCAAGTAATCAATCCCATATAGACCCCCCCCACCCCCCCCCCCAGCTTGCTCTAAAGCCCTCAATACAGCTAACACGCTCTGCTGCATCTTCATCGCCTCATTCATTACTGTCATTCTTGTCCGAATCAACAACCGTCGAGATTGTAATCGCAGAAGTGGAAAAAGGTTGTAGGATGAGATTAATCAAACAAATGAGCAAAAGCGACGTACTGTTGTTATCAAAAGATGAATTTCCTGAAACCGAAAAAAAGACATCGATTCCTTAAAAAAAATGAAAAAAACTTCTATAAGCCTTGCTTTTTTTTACAGTCAAAGTAGTCTTTTGTTCCCCTCAAAAAACCATCCCCTTAATATCTCACTTTTCCTTTCTCAAGTCTGCATCAGCGTTCTCAAAAATCGGTAAGTCAATCTGTCGCGTTCCCACCGTTCTGTTCCTTTCAAATACCATTCATACTAGCCGCCGGCGCAGGCACAGGAGTTGGAAGATTCATGAGATGAGATTAACCAACAAACGAGCAAAAGCGACGAATTTTAATCAAAAGAAGAGTCCTGAAACTGGAAAAAGGTACGGATTCAGCAGAATTTCCCAATGCGCATTGCCATCACAGCCAACATGTTTCTTCTTCCTAACCATCCCCCTCAACCCCGCCAACTCCTTAGTTTCCTCCCTCGGCCTGCACCAACGCTCTCAAAACCGCCAACCCTCCTTGCTGCGTCTCCACCGTCCTGCCCCTCCCATTGTCATTTGGATCATT